>Ga0307991_1002576_pt1 | contig 12210 bp, 5 predicted proteins | sample EllFjometagen131_FD_203146 | JGI IMG/M metagenome (GOLD analysis project Ga0307991, IMG submission 203146) | Marine microbial communities from Ellis Fjord, Antarctic Ocean - #131 | ecosystem: Environmental > Aquatic > Marine > Unclassified | place: Southern Ocean | collected 2014-10-08 | reverse complement strand
AACAAATAATGTTTTCATTAACCAGAACTATTCCTCCATTAATATAAACAGAGCAAGAGGAATTACAATTAGTGGCAACCAAATGAATGGAAATAGAACAGGGATATTTTCACATAGGAGTCAATTTTTGCAGATTAATAGTAACAGAATAAGTATAACAGCACAAGTTAATGACCACAATAGCGGGATAAAATTGGAGTATTGTGACACCACAAGTATATATAATAATTATGTCTATACCCAGGGTATATCAAAAAGTACAGGGATTTATCTGTATAATAATAATCATAGCGAGATATATTTCAACAGCCTGAATATAAGTAACACAGATATTGGACAGGAAAGCAAAGCTGTCCTGATACAGGGTGGAAGTCAGAATATAGTAAAAAACAATATTTTCAATATCAAAGAAGCGGGTTACCCTGCATATATCTACAATGGAACTTCAGACTTCACATTAGATTATAATAATTATTATAATCCATCAGGGCTTATCGGACAATATGGTGGGACAGATTATTATAACTTGGAAGATTGGGGAAATTCAACAGGACAAGATGAGTATTCCTTTGCTGAGAATCCTTTTTATACTTCAGATACTGATTTGTCAATGAATCAGGTTTTGCTTAACAATGTAGGGATCCCCATTACAGAGATTGAATACGACATTGACAGCACATTAAGGAATGCTACACAACCCGACTTAGGCGCCAAAGAATATAATCCATGTCAACCTGATGCAGGAATAAACAGAATAACTGCTCCTAGTAATCCAGTGGGTCAAGGGGGACATGATATAAAGGTGGTATTGCAAAATCAGGGATCAGCTACCTTAACTTCTGCAATAATAAATTGGAAAGTAAATGACGAATTACAGACTCCTTTTGCATGGACAGGAAATTTAGCGGTTAGAGAAAATTTAGAATTAAGTATTGGAAATTACGATTTTGAAGGTGGATTTTACTTATTTACAGTATGGACTACACAGCCTAATGGAACTGATGATTGTAACTCATATAATGATACAACTTATGCAGGTAAGGCAACTTCACTATGCGGCACCTACACCATTGGCGGCACCAATCCTGACTTTGAGAACTTTACCGAAGCAGTAAACGTACTAAACACGGCAGGGATTAGTTGTGCTGTAACATTTAAAGTAAGAGATGGGGAATACAACGAGCAAATTGTAATTAGGAATATAGAAGGTTCTTCAGAGTTAAACACCATAACATTTGAATCGGAGAGCGGAGATAGTACGGCAACAAAGATTCGTTTTGAGGGTTACCAAAACATTGCCGTAAAATTAATTGATACCAAGTATATCAATTTCAATAAAATTGGTATTAATGGTTATTATGGTTTAATGATTGATGACTCATCAAGCAATATCAATATTGAACACTGTTACTTTGAGGGGGGCGATTGGGCATTTGGAATCCGTTCAGGATCAAATGATATAAGAGTTTCAAAGAATACATTTATACAAGCAAACCACGGATTGGTTCTTTCATACTCGGATGATGTAATAATTGCTTTTCCGACAAACATAGAAATAACAAATAATGTTTTCATTAACCAGAACTATTCCTCCATTAATATAAACAGAGCAAGAGGAATTACAATTAGTGGCAACCAAATGAATGGAAATAGAACAGGGATATTTTCACATAGGAGTCAATTTCTAGAAATTAATAGCAATAGAATAGTTGTAACAGCACAGGCTAATTGGGCCAATAGCGGGATAAAATTGGAGTATTGTGACACCACAAGTATATATAATAATTATGTCTATACCCAGGGAACATATAAAAGTGAAGGGATTTATCTGTATAATAGTAGTCATAACGAGATATATTTCAACAGCCTGAATATAAGTAACACAGATATTGGACAGGAAAGCAAAGCCGTCCTGATACAGGATGGAAATCAGAATATAGTGAAAAACAATATTTTCAATATCAAAGAAGCGGGTTACCCTGCGTATATCTACAATGGAACTTCAGGCTTCACATTGGATTATAATAATTATTATAGTCCATCAGGACTTATCGGACAGTATAACGATACAGATTACTATGATATAAATGAATGGGGACAGGCTATAAACGGTGATGCTAACTCAAAAGATGTTAATCCTTATTTCGCAGATGATACTAATCCATTACCTTACCAAAGGGAATTAAATGGTGCTGGTATTCCTGTTCAAGGGATTCTTCTTGATATTAATGGTTTAATACGCAACGATCAGGCACCAGATGTTGGATGTGTCGAATTTACTGTTGACTTTGGTGTAACAGATCTTATTAGCCCAAATTTAGATTGCTTTCATACTGAGCTAGATAGTGTAAAAGTTTATTTAAGACAATTTGGGGACATTCCATTCATTGATCTACAACTGGCCTACCAAGTAAACGGAGGTGAGATTCACTATGACATGGTTCCAGGCACTATATACAATGATCTGGTATTTACATTTAGCGAGACAGTTAATATCTCTGAAGAAGGCGAATACCACTTTAAGGTATGGCTGATCAATGCACTTGATGATAATATTAATAATGACACCCTTCGTACAATCAGATACTCTAAGCCTGTTCCCGTATTATCATCTTCATATACTAACCAATGTACATGGAAGGAATTTTATTTCACAGGCTCAGCTCAAATTGCAGATCCATATTTTATTGAAAGTTACGAGTGGGATTTTGGAGATAGTATTGTATCATATCAACAAAACCCTGTTCATATATATGAAAATACTGGTTCGTATGATGTTGTATTTCGTGCATACAGCAATGCAGGTTGTTACAGTGAAGAGACCTTGCAAGTGTTTATAGACCCGAATTATAATATTCTGGAAGTCAATCTGAATATTACAAATGAAGTATGTAAAGGAGATGGAACAGGATATGTGGATATAATTGCAAGTGGAGGTGATCAACCATATTCATATTTTATAAATGGAGAACTCATAGAAAGCAACCATGTATCAGATATCCCACCAGGTAATTACACATTTATGGTGAGAGATGCCCAACAATGTGAAGCTTCTAAAGACTCTGATATTTATCCTGCAATATTTATGAATCCAATTATTTCTGCTGAACCTGATAGTGGTTTTGCTCCGCTTATAGTTGATCTTGATTTTACAAGCGTTGATGCAAGCCTATGGTCTTGGGATTTTGGTGATAGTGAAACCAGTACACAAACACCCATAGAACATACTTTTTTAACTTATGGAGAACATACTATAGTGTTGACAGTTAATTCTGGTGAACCATACCTTTGTGAAGAAACTGATACTGTAACGATATTTGTGGATATCAATATAATTATTGAAATTAATAATGTTTTCACTCCAAATGGTGATGGATTAAATGATTATTTCGAGGTACGTACAGAAGGCATAGGTGATTTGAGTACAAAGATTTTTGATCAATGGGGTAATAGGGTATTTGAAATTAATGAAGTTAATGGTAAATGGGATGGATTAACAAATAATGGCACGGAAGCTCCAGAAGGAACATATTTTTATTATGTTACTGCTACCGGTTATGGGGGAACTAATCATGAGCGTCAGGGTTCTGTGATGCTATTAAGAGCTGATGTTGAGGTTTCTCCAAATCCAGCAAAGGGTTTTATTAAAATAAAACCAACAGGGCTGCCTGATGGCCCTCTAATTATTGACCTATTCAATACACAAGGAAATATTGCTTATTCCAAAGTTAATGATAAATCAGAGGAGTTTTCAGTTGATCTTTCTGCATTGCAACAAGGCATTTATATCCTGAGAGTTTGCAATACAAATCAATGTATTTATAAAAAAGTTATAAAACAGTAAATCTTTTCCCGATGAATAAAATAATATTTAGGTTCAGTTTTCTAGTTATGGCGTTAATTATAGGATTATCAGCTATATCTCAGGATAAAATAATAAAGTCAGCAAACAGTGATTTTAAGAATTTACAGTATCAAAGTGCTATTAAAGGATATACTAAGGCATGGAACAAGATGAAGAAAAACACCACACAGAAGCGTCGTATAGCCTTTAAACTTGGTGAATGCTATAGATTAACTAACAAGCCATCAGATGCCATTTTTTGGTATAGTAAGGTGGCAGACAAAAAACTAGCATGGAAAAACCCAGGAATCTTTCTACATTATGCTGATGCATTAAGAAGAGTTGGTAATTGTGAACAAGCAATCGTATATTATCAAAAACATCTTGAAAAGTACCCAGATGATTATCTTGCTAAAGTTGGGCTTTTGTCATGTGAAAATTTTTCAGATGCCACTAACAAGTCTCGCTTTATTATTTACAATGAAAATGTAATTAATTCTACTGAGGATGATTATTCTGTAACTTTTTCAGCAAAAAAATTTAATCAACTATTTTTCTCTTCTAATCGTAAAGGATCTGTAGGAAAAGATCGTGAAAACTGGACTGGTGCATGGTTTTCTGATATCTATCAGAGTAATTACAAAAACTCTTCATGGGGCATGCCTGTATCTGTTGATGAAACTGAGGTGCTTAATACAGAGGCAAATGAAGGCACCCCTGTTTTTAATAAAAAGTTTAATACTGTTTACTTTACAAGGTGTGAAAAGAGTAATGATAAAAAAATCTTTTGTGTGATAATGCAAAGTAATAGGAAGGGGCAACGTTGGACAAAACCGAAAACAGTACTTGCTGATGCCTCGGCTAATACAGGTCAACCTTGGATTAGAAATGATGAGTTAGTGATTTATTTTTCTTCAGATCGAGAAGGAGGGTCTGGCGGAAAGGATATCTGGATGGCAAGTAGGCAACGTAGAGGTAAAAAGTTTGATGAGCCAATTAATCTAGGAAGTGTAGTTAATACTGTTGGTGATGAAATGTTTCCATATCTTATGGGTGATTCTATTTTGTATTTTTCATCCAACGGCCATCCTGGCTATGGTGGTTTGGATATATTCAAATCAACTTTAGCAGATACTATATGGGAAGTACCTCAAAATGTTTTGTTTCCAATAAATTCTGATGATGATGATTTCGCAATAATTTTTAAGGACGAAAAGGAGGGTTATTTATCTTCAAACAGACAAGGGGGATTAGGTGGCGATGACATATATCATTTTGTAACGAAAAAAATATTCTTCAGCTTGGAAGGAATAGTCAAAAATGAAAGAACTCTGTTTACACTTCCAGATGTTCAGATCTCTTTATTAAGTAGCGATGGAGTAACAGAAACACATCTAACAAATAATCAAGGACAGTATTCATTTGATTCAACTTTCCTGATCGAGGATAATATATATAATTTAATCTTCTCCAAAGAGAATTTCTTTTCAGTTAGTAATGAAATAAATACTTTCGATTACTATGATAATCATACTTTTATTTATAATACTTTACTTAAACCGATACCGGAAGATCCTATTTTGCTTCCAGATATTCTCTTTGATTTGGGAAAATGGAATCTTAAACCTCAATATCAGGACTCATTATTAGTTTTAGTAAAAATAATAAATGATAATCCTAATCTGATTATTGAATTACGCTCACATACTGATTCACGGTCTAGTATTGAATTTAATGATGAATTATCTCAAAAGCGGGCTCAATCAGTTGTGGATTATCTCGTAAGTAAAGGAATAGATCCTGGTCAACTTATTGCTAAAGGATATGGGGAACGAGTTCCAAGAAAATTAACAAGAGACTTCATGGTAGAAGGAGCTGTTTTTGAAAAAGATGCCGTTCTAACAAATCAGTTTATTGATAATTTACCAACTAATAAAATACAAGAATCTGCTCATGAATTAAACCGACGAACTGAATTTATGATTATTGCTAAAGACTACAAGCCATCTAGTTTACCAGCAAGCGATATTACTGAAATTGAAATTATTAATGATTCTTCGGGTATGGCTATTACTTATAATTTATCTCAGGAAGATTATCCTCTGATTGATTGTTATATCAATAATTATAAAAGTGAAGCTATTTTAGATCATGAGAATACAGCATCTTTTATTGGAGAACAGAAAGTAATTGATTTAATGAAACAGGGAGCATTATCAAAAGAAGATTTTGAAGGTAATGTCGATGAAATTTTGAAAGACAATAAAGTCAAAGAAGGTGCTATCGTAGTAATCGAGAAGTTAAGATTAGGAGATCGGTCTGTTGTAAATATTCGACTTGCTGTCAGAAATAGTACAGGGTCACTAATATCTTTAGGTAATGACATACTTAATGAATTCGGTTCTTATAAAATTGATGATATTAAAAAACAGATAATATTCAAATAATATGAAAAAGTTTATTTACATATTTGTATTAATACTGCAAGGACTTATTACATATGCCCAGCAACAAACTCAGTTTACACAGTATATGTTTAATAAGTCAGAATATAATCCTGCTGCAACTGGATCATCCAAAGCAATATGTGCATATGGGACAGCTCGGTATCAATGGATGGGGCTAAAAAATGACAGTAGTCAGGTAATAAACCCAAGGAATTATCTATTTAACATAGAATTACCAATTTATTCTATCCGAAGCGGTATTGGTGTGTCAGTTAATTATGGTCAATTGGGAGTTGAAGATAATTTTGATATTAAATTGAATTATGCTTACCACCAACCCATAAAAGAAAATCATATTTTAAGCATTGGTTTCTCATTTGAATTATTGAATAAATCAATAGATTATTCTCAGTTTTTTGTGTTTGATAATGGGGATCCACTATTAAATAGTATTGATAAAGAAAGTGGCATATTTACTGATTTTGGATTAGGTTTATATTATCAGTTTAAAGATAAATTCTATACTGGACTATCGATGAGCCAAATTACAGGTGCCTCTAGTGAGATTGGCAAAGTAAAATATGATTTAGTACCTCATTATTATTTTATGGCTGGTTATAATTTCACTTTGAAGGAAGATAGAAAGAACCGTTTTGTATTAGCCACAGGTTTTTTGGTTAGGACAACGATTGATATAACACAAATCGAACTCCATGCTTTATTAAGATATAATGACAGATACTGGGGTGGATTAATGTATAGGAAGGACGATGCTCTAGGAATTATAGCTGGGATGAATTATAATGATTTTTCTTTCGGATTATCTTATGACATAACAACTAGTTCATTGGCACAAGCAGGTAGTAAAGGTTCTCCAGAAATTTTTATTAAGTATTGTTATCCTATATTCCCTAAAGTAAAGAAAAAAGGGTACTACAATCCTAGATATTTATAGTTTTAATTTGTAAGAAGTATTTTATAACTATACATCACTAGTGTTGCGTTGTTTTTTAATCTTTATGTGTAATGCTAAAAAATACTTATTAGAGCAATGCAATAGAATGTAGATTATTACTCAAAAAAGACTGCGTTTACAGCATTTAACCCGTTCTGTAGGTATATATATCATTTTATAATAGATAGTGAATAATTTGGTGTTATGTGAAACCTAAAAACTCATTCTTGCTCATCATTGGCGATAGCTGATTAAAATAATTATCTTTGAAGTAATCTAAAAATTAAGTCAAAATGAATAACTGGATTAAAAAAAGACCGACTTTAAAAAAAATGCTAAAAAAGTTTTAGATAAAGAAAAAGAAAAGAGAGTGGGAAAAAATATAAACTTGTTGAAGTTGGAAAAGGCGTTTGGAAAGAGGTTGAGGTTGCAGTTTAACGGTGGGATATCTATCTTATTAATAAGATAGTGCCTTAGACATGCTATGGTGTCTTTATAGAGGGTATTGTAGAAGTGCTTTTCAAACAGTTGAAGAATCAAAAAGAACACAAAAAACTGATAATAGTAGTAGTGTTTTCATAGTTTAAATTATTGCGTAAATTACTATTCCAACAATAAGGACAACAGCTAGTCCAAATAGTATTCCTCCTAGTATTGATTTCAATTTTTCTTTTTTCATTTCTGTAAATATCGGTTAATAATACATCTTTGGGTTAATGAAGTTTAACACAGTAAAGGTAAATAAAAATGCTAAGAATAAGTAACTACATATTAAATAAATATAAATATGATAGATGTCTTGGTGTCAACCTATTGCGGTATATAGATGGAGAATGTAGTTGTATCATTATCAATAATTAGACTAAATTTGTGTCGACACTTCGAAATCCTATTATTTTAAAAAAATGAAACTGATAGATAACCCAACATATAAAGAATTAGAAAATCAGATTGCTGAACTTAAAAAGCAAATTGAAATTCTTCAACTGAATACTTCCATTCAAATCGAAGATATTACAACTCGAAAAAAAGTAGAAAAAGCGTTAAAAGAAAGCGAAGAAAAATATCGAAGACTTTCTGAAAATGCTCAGGATATGATATACCGAATGTCATTGCCAGACGGTAAATATGAATATATAAGTCCTGCTTCGGCAATTATTTGTGAATACAATCAAAAAGAAATTTATAACACACCATTATTCCTTTCTAAAATAATTCATCCCGATTTTAATGACTATTATAAAACTGAGTGGAGTAAACTTATTAAAGGGGAAATGAGCCCTACTTATGAGTATAAAATAATAACGAAAACTGGTAAAGAAAAATGGCTACAAGAAAGGAATGTATTAATTAAGGATAAATTAAACAATCCAATTGCAATGGAAGGCATTGTAACAGATATTACAGTATTAAAAGAAAGTGAAGAAAAATTAAAAAATTCGCATGAACAACTAAATGCAACATTAAATGCATTACCAGATTTGCTATTCGAAATTGATAAAGAAACCATAATTTATGATTACAGAGCCCCCAAATCAGATTTGTTATATCTTCCTCCATCAAAATTCTTAGGAAAAGCAATGAAAGATATACTTCCAAAAGAAGCATCAGAAAAAATATTATTTGCCATAGAAAAAGCGGCAGAATATGGAAAATATTCAGGAATAGAATATTCGTTGCAATTACAAAATGGAATTCATTGGTTTGATATATCAATTGCATTAAAAAAGCACTTAAATTGTTATCGATATATATTATTAGTCAGAAACATAACAGAAAAAGTTAAAGCAGAACTAGCACTAAAAGAAAGTGAAGAAAGATTCAGACGCCTTTTTAATGATTTAGGCGATGCTGTTTTTGTTACTAAAATTGGCGGAACTGATAGCGGCCAAATATTAAAAGTAAACCCTGCAGCAGAAAAGCAAACCGGATATACAAGGGATGAACTGCTTAAAATGAACATAGCCCGTGATCTTCACATTGCTGACAGTTCTGATATCCCACTTGATGAATGGGATGAAGCCCTCTTAAAAGGACAAAAGCTTATATCAATCGAAAAGAAAAGGGAAAAGAACGGCACAGAATACTGGACCCAAGTAGTAATCACTCCTATTGATTTTAAAGGCGAAAAAGCATGCTTATCAATTAATCGCGATATCACCGTACGCAAACAGGCAGAAGAAGCATTGAAAGAAAGTGAAACAAAATTCAAAGAAATAATTCAACAAATAGATGACGGTATCGTTGTATTTAATGAGCAAAAAGAAATAGTAATCTGGAATAAGGGAGCAGAAAATATTTTTGGATTAACATCAAATAAAGTTATAAATCAAAGTATTGTTGATATTCAATATCAATTTGCACCACCTCAATTTAAAGATAAAAAACTAATTGAAGGCGTAATAAACGGTATTGTAACTTTAAAAACGCCAGAAGTATTTTATCAAATTATAGACAATGAAACTGCAATAAATTCGGAAAAGACTATAAATCTACAAAGTGTTGTTTTTCCAATAAAATTTGATAGTTTTAATTTATTTTGTTCATTATTTAGAGATACCACAGAACTAAAACAATCCGAACAAGTCTTAATTAAAAACGAAGCAAAATTAAGAGAACTCAATGCTACCAAAGACAAATTCTTCTCAATAATATCCCACGATTTAAAAAGCCCATTTAATACCATATTAGGTTTTTCCAATATCCTCTTGGAAAATCATAATAAATATGATGAAGCAAAACGTGAAAAAATAATTAATGCTGTTAATGAAAGTGCAAATAAGGCATTCAGATTGGTAGAAAATTTGCTAACATGGTCGCAGTCGCAATCGGGACACATTAAATATTTACCAGAAAAAATGCACGTAAAAATTGTATTATTTGAAACTATTCAATATCTTCAAACACAGGCTGATAATAAGTATATTTCAGTTTCCGATTCAATTTCTGAAAATGATATAATTTTTGCCGATGAAGATATGGTTGCTACTGTATTAAGGAACTTAATCTCAAATGCTATAAAGTTTACAAACAATAATGGAAAAATTAATATAACATCTAAAAAACAAGACGATAATAATTTTCTTGAAATATCGGTTGCTGATACAGGCGTTGGTATTCCTAAAGATAGAATAGATGATTTATTCCGTATAGACAAAAATATATCGACAGAAGGGACAGAGAATGAAGAAGGAACAGGTTTGGGCCTAATCCTGTGTAAAGAATTTGTAGAAAAGCATGGTGGAAAAATATGGGTTGATAGCGAATTAAACAAGGGAAGCAATTTTAAATTTACTTTGCCTTTAAGTCAATAAGGAGAAATAAAAAATAACTGCTTACAAGCTTCACACCAAGTCGTTACCAACTAAGCATGTGCCGGTAGGCTACTTGTGATAGAACACAAGGTTTGATTGTTGTATTTCAAAGAACATCAAACAGTTATACAAACGACATCGTGTCGCACATAGAAGTTACATAATATGAGTTATGGTCCAACCCTCAAAAATCTCACTTTGAAAAAGTTCATACATAATTTATTTCATAATTGTTAATCATCCATGAAGTCGTTAAAGATTTGTTATGAGTTTACTTGGATAGGGTTGAATACCGTTATTTTTAAAGATAGTTCGCCGCCCATACAAGTAAAGGAAGCTGTATACAGGTATAGTGTTTCTGGTATAATCCTGTTGTTATGTAAAGCCTAAGTCATATAGCTTATACAATATCTAATATCGTTGGTTCTGCAATTTGGACAGAATAATGGCTCTTCTCTAGATAGAACACCTCCACAGTCACACAATCTACCAAGAGAGGTTTCTGTATCATATTCAATTTCATGAATTTCACCACAATCTTGACATTGGAATCCAGTATTGCTCCAGGAGTCTGCCCCATGCAGAAAACTGACAATATCTTGTTTAAAATCACAGTTGTTACAGCGCAAAATTCCGGCTCCACCCATTTTCCAGTAATAGGTTAGATTATCGTTTTTAGAATCAGGTTCAATTTTTTTCAAGTTAATTTTTATTCAATGTCTATTTAAACAAAGGCAGTAATTCTCAAATATTTGAATTGCTTCAACAATTTAATCCCAAATATAAAACAATTTCTAGCATCTTATGTAGAATGTTCATATTCTACACTTTCTTTTTGGTAGGCTTAGGTGCTGCTTCACGTTCTACTTCTAGCCTAACTTTCTCTGGAGAATAGTTCTCACTTTTTGCAATACGTTTCGCTACTCTACGCTGTTGACCTGTAGTTAGATCTTTACCTTTAGTAGCAGAGGTAAATGCTGTAGCTGCTTTAGCTGTTGGTAGGCTTTCTACAGCTTGTTTGTCCACTTGTTTTGATTTAATTGCATTGATACGAGCAAATGAATCAACAACTCTTCTAAGTGGCCAGCCTAAGAATTCAGATACTTCTACATAACCAATGTGATTATTGATTCCGGAACCAATAAATTTTACAGTAGCCCTCACCGTTTCATCAATAACAGCTACAGAGCTTTGCCACTCATCCATGTTCTCATTAGCCATAATCTTTAGCATAAGTTCATCACTAAGATCCTTTATAGGCTCTTCAACTTCATAATCATCTGGGTAAATTTCTTGCAATGCTTTAAGTCTGCAGTGTCCGTAAGCTATGCCACTTATTTGCTTACCCCCACCTGAATATAATTATTAGTATTGACTTGATTTATTTCATTATTATGTAAAGTCGCTAAAAATTAGATATGAGTTTTTTTGGATAGGATCAAGTACCCCTTTTTGCTTTTGGGCAATTTCAAGTTGGTAGGGGGGAATGTATTTCTTGACAGTCTATACTCCTTTTTTTTAGGCATACAGATATTATTTAAACAGGTAGATAGATAATTATTTGGGTTCTAAATCCAAAGCTATTGAACATAATATGAGTTATAGTACAGCCTCCAAAATCCCTACCACAACCGGCTTGCTGATCCTATA
>Ga0307991_1002575_pt1 | contig 12210 bp, 10 predicted proteins | sample EllFjometagen131_FD_203146 | JGI IMG/M metagenome (GOLD analysis project Ga0307991, IMG submission 203146) | Marine microbial communities from Ellis Fjord, Antarctic Ocean - #131 | ecosystem: Environmental > Aquatic > Marine > Unclassified | place: Southern Ocean | collected 2014-10-08 | reverse complement strand
TCAAATTGCTTATCGTCAGTAGATAAAATAAATCCACCGATTAAATTTTTATCTGTTTTTTCTATAAGTTCAATTTCAGAATTAGTTTGTTTTTTAAGCAACAGGATTAAATTTTTTCTTATATTATCATCAACTTTAACAGCTGTTTTTAGGGCTATTGTCTTAATACCTTTATACTCTTTGTATAGATTTATAAATTGTCCGGCTATTCCGTTAATAAAAGCTTCTCTTCTTTTATGTGTTATAATTATTAAGAAATTTAAAGAGACCTTATGCAGATGGTTTTCAAATATTTTTTTCAGAATATTTTGTTTTTTATCGGGTTTGATAGTTGGGTTTAAAAGCATGAGTTTAAAATCTTTGTTTGATTTATATATATCAATGATAAATTGCATGTCTTTATTAACCTGTTCTGCTATATTTTGTTCTATAGCCAGTTCAAACAGGGCTTTTGCGTATCTCGTAGTTATTTTAGTTGTTTTCATTTATCAAACCAAGTAATAAGTATTTTATCCCTACTAATATAAATATTTTTAGTTGAAATTTACATCTTTCATCATATTCTTTATTAATTTTTTTTGTTCCTCATCTTTTAAGAGTTCTTTTTTTAATATTTTTTCAGCTATTTCTACGGAAAATATAGCCACCTGATTTTTCATATCATTGATAGCAGCAATTTTTTCCTGCTCAATTTCTTGTCTTGCAAGTTCAATCATATTATTTCCCTGTTCTATAGCTTTTAATTTTGATTCTTCAATGATAGAGGCCTTTATTTTATAAGTATCTTTTAACAGTTTACTTCTTTCCTGTTTTGCTTTTTTTAGTAATATTTCGTTGTTAGCTTCTAATTTTTGCAATTCCTGTTTTGCTTTTTCAGCAGAATTTAAGGCATCATCAATAGATGATTCTCTTTCTTTGATAGCTTTCATAATAGGTTTCCATGCAAATTTTGTTAAAATGAACAAAACAATACCAAAGGAAATGATTAGCCAAAAAACAAGTCCTAATTCAGGTGTTACTAATCCCATAATAAAATTGATTTAGTTATTATATGAATAAATTAATGTTAAAAATTTAGGTAAAATCGTTTCTAAATATTATGAGATTCCTCGCTATCACTCAGAATGACAGTGTTATTTAGAGTTCAGGGTGAGGGTAAGGACGCGTAAAACGCGTCCTTACCCTCACCTCTTCTGCTGCCGCTGCCGCTGCTGCTGCTTCTCCACCTTCCCAACATAACGAAGTTGTCATTCCAATCCGCCTCAGGCGTAGAGGAATCTACTATTATAAGTTCTAATTCTATTTTTAGTCGGACACTAATAATATATTTATAAAATTATCACTGTTGTCCGGGATAATTTTTATTTATCAGGAAAACTGCCTGATGACCTCTAATAAATACGTGTAGGTATCAGGCAGACAGTAATATAAAATTATATAAAAGTTTGTTTTTATTATTTATTAGCCGACGTTAAGAGCTACAAGTAAGCATACAACAACAGCAAAGAAACATACTCCTTCAATAAGAGCAGCAGAGATAATCATATTTGTACGAATATCATTTGCGGCTTCAGGTTGACGTGCTATAGACTCCAAAGCACTTTTACCAATGTTACCGATTCCGATGGCTGCGCCAATAGTTACAATAGCAGATCCAAAAGCTGCTCCCATTTTTGCAAGAGGGGTTAAATCTGTAGCAGCTTGCAATAAAATTGTTAATGTTGACATAATTTGTTTATTTAGTTAATTAATATTTTTTATTTTTTATTTATTATTTTAAAATTTATAAAGTTTCAAGTTCCTGGTTACAAGTTACAAATTACGAATTATGAATTACGAATTTTTCTTTTTTCTAATTGTTGTTTGTATGCTTCCTATTATTTTTAATATTTTTTCTATATCTTGCAGTAAACTTTTACTTTCGTTTTTATTTAAATAATTTGTATCTGTTAGTAAACGAATCCAGTAATGAGTTTCTCTTGCTTCTTTGTATGCAATTGTAAGTTTAGCAAAAAAATCTTTTTCTGATTGTCCGCCTATCGCTTCCTCTATATTTGCACCAACCGATGTTCCGCAACACAATAATTATTTAGATAAAACATATTCCTTTTTCTCATCCACAAGATATTTATACAAATTCACAATTCTAACCGCAAAAGCATAACTCTTTTCCTGTATAACATTCTCGCTTTTCATAATTTCATCTTTATTCGTAATTCGTAATTAATTCATTCGTAATTGATTTTCATAATTCATAATTTTTTAATCTTTTTCTTCTGTTGCCATTCCGAAATACACAGCAGACAACAGAGTAAATACATAAGCCTGTATAAAAGCTACCAATAGTTCAAGGAAATCCATAAAAACTACAAACAACACGGATATTACTGATACGCCATATCCTAATCCTGTGTTAAGTTCTCCAAAAATAAATATAAGTCCTATAATACTGAGAACTATAATATGTCCTGAGAGCATGTTAGCAAAGAGTCGCATCATCAGGGCAAAAGGTTTTGTAAACATCCCCATTATTTCTATAAAAGGTACTAAAGGAAGAGGTATTTTTAGCCACCATGGGACATCGGGTGAATTAAATATTTCTTTCCAGTAACGTTTATTTCCTGTTACAGAAGTAATTATTAATGTAAAAGCAGCAAGGACAAGAGTAACAGAAATATTTCCTGTAACATTGGCACCTCCTGGGAAAATAGGCAATATACCTAATAAATTATTTAAAAGTATAAAAAAGAAAACAGTTAAAAGAAAAGGCATATATCTTTCATAATTTTTTTTGCCTATACAAGTTTTTGCAATATCATCTCTGACAAACAGAATTACAGGTTCTAACAAAGATTGTAAGCCTTTTGGTGATTTTTTTTTGTTTTTTGTATAAGATTTTGCTACAGAGATGAATAAAAAGCATAATAATATAAAACTTATAAAAACAGCCATAACATTTTTTGTTATTGATAGGTCTGTAGGTAGAGAAGCTGATTTATCTGTTGTAATACCATCGTCAAGTACACGAACTATTTTTCCTTTGTTGTCTCCTTGTTGTTCAATTTTGTATCCTTTATAAGATTTTTGTTTGTGATGAAATTTGCCGGATAGAAATATATCAAGTTTATTGTTATAATAAAGGATTATAATAGCAGGGACAGATATGTGTGTTTTGCCTATTGTTACAATATGCCATTCATAAGAATCAAGGATATGTTCAAAAATCATTTCTCCGGTATTGAATTTTTCTTTTTTGACATTTGCCTTTGCTGGATTAATAGTTTTATTATTTACAGCAAATAAATCAGGAGTTAAAAACATAAAAGTTCCTATCAGGATTATTATACAAGAAAATTTTATGTTGTTTAGTATATTCACTAATAGTAAAATTGAGACAAATTAAATAATGTGCAATATTATATATTTTTTTATAATAAATTAAGATTTATGTTTTAAATATTTAGATATATATATTACTTCAAAACCAGTATATATTATATATAATATAAGGAAAACAATTACAAAAGATATAGCATCTTCTTTATGTGTAAAGATATATGATGCTATAATTCCAATATATAGTAATAATTTAATAACAGTAGAAGCCATAAAATAGGATATAAATTTTTTAGATTTTTTTTCTAAAGAACTTAATAGTATATAAAATATTATTATAGTGATTACAAAGAAAAACAGGACAATATAAGGTAGGTCAGGAGTAACGGAAACTTTTGGGAATAGATATGTTATTATAAAGGATATTAGTCCAATAATAATTGAGAGAACAGATATTTTTTTAAGAAAATTCAGAAATTTTTTTTGCATTGTTTTATTTATTTTTTTTAAATAAATCTTTGACAGACAAATATATTGCAAAAAAGACGGATAACAGAGAAAAAATCACAGTGAACAAAGGAAAGTTCAGTTTTAGTAATTTATCAAGTTTAATACCTCCAAAGACACCTATAACTATAATAACAGCCATTTGTATGGCCATATTTGAATATTTGATATAATTATTTAATGAGTTCTTTGATTTTTGGTATTTCATTTTTCTTTATAATAGTATCATTCTGTTTTAGAATATCATTTTTTATGAAGTGTTTATTTTTGTTAAGAAAATTATCGTCTTTTTGTCCTGTATCATTCATATTGCAGGAGCCGGAAAACTTTGCTCCAGGTTCAATTGATAATTTATTAGTTGTAACATCACCTGTTAGTTTTGCTGTAGATTTTAAAGAAAGCATCTCGGATACAGTAATTTTAGCTTTAATATTTCCTGATATATCAGCATTTTTACAAATTATTTGTCCTTCAATATTGCCTGTTGTTCCAATAACAATTTTTCCTTTAGAGTTCACAGAACCAATTAAAGTCCCGTCAATACGGATATCTCCATCTAATTTGATATCACCTTTTACAAAAGTATGATTTCCTATTAAATTTACAGTAGGAGATACTGTTTCATTATTTTTTGCCATATTATTATGTATTTTTTGTTTATTAAACATTAAGTTAAAATTTTTTATTAAAAAAAAACAGAATACAAATTTACATAAAAAAATAATACTGAAATAAATTTATCACAAATTTTTATAAATTATTTTTTTGTTTTTTTGGAATAATAATATAAATATTTATAATTTCGTAAATTAATAAATATATTATAACTGTTCAATTTGTTGAAGTATCGATTAGTCGCCCGACCGAAGAGAATAATCCACATTAGGCGGATTTTACAGTATAGACGAGGCACGACTCTTCTCTACTAATAATGTAATTACAAAAATATAAACAAATGAAAAAATTTTTATCAAACATTTGGAATTATATTACTAAAATTTTTAAGGTTTTATTATTTTTAATAATAGTAGTATTAATAGTATATTTTTTGCCACGAGAAGCAAAGTTTAAGTATGAATTTCAGCAAGGCAAGCCATGGATGCATAAAGATCTTATAGCTACATTTGATTTTGCAATCAATAAGTCAGAAAAAGATATTAAAAAAGAAAAAGAAGATGGTTTGAAAAATATTAAACCATATTTTAGATATGATACAAACATTTATAATAAAAAAAGAGCAGAACTTATTGATAAATTTGATAAAGACTGGGAATTAAAATATGCCTCAAAAAGAAGAAATATAAGAAATAAAAGAATAAAAGATAAAAATATAAAATTATGTTCTGCTTTATTTGATACAATATATAATAAAGGTATTATTAAACTTGATGATTCTATCGCAGATATAGTTAAAAAAAATAAGGATAAACACATTATAGTTATAAAAAATAATAATGTTGGGGAAGAGAAAAATATAGCTGATTTTTTTACTGTTTATAAAGCTAATAAATATATTCAGGATAAACTAAGCAATTCTGATAAAGAAATTGACAGGTCTGTTTTATTCTCTGTTATCCAAAATTCTTTAATGTACAATATATTGTTTGATGTTGAAACAACAAATAATGAAAAAAAATTAATTTTAGATAATATTTCTTTAACAAAAGGAATGGTACAAAGAGGAGAAAAGATTATTTCAAAAGGAGATCTTATTACTTATGAAAAAAATTTAGTGTTATTATCATTTAAAGAGGAATATAAAAAGCAATTGGGGACTCCCTCAAAATATAACTTTATATTGATAGGACAAATAATACTTGTCTGTATTTCAATAGCAGTATTAATATTATTTCTTGCATTTTTCAGAAAAGATATTTTTTCAAGTAACAAAAAAATATTTCTTATATTATTATCTATTTTTTTGATGATTTTTATAACAAGTGTTGTAGTAAAATATAATATTAAATATCTTTACCTTGTTCCTATATGTCTTGTTCCTATAATAATTCGTGCTTTTTATGATGAAAATCTTGCTTTGTTTATACATGTGATAACAATAATATTAATTGGCTTTTTAGTTCCAAATAGTTTTGAGTTTGTTTTTTTGCAGCTCATAGCAGGCATAGTTGCAATAATCAGTTTAGTCAATTTGCGAAAAAGGTCACAATTTTTTCTGACATCTTTTTTTGTTTTATTAACATATTCACTGGTATATTTATGTATGTTTTTAGTTAAGGATGCAAATTTTAAAGCTCTTGATATTAATAACTTCGGATTGTTTGCAGGTAATGCAACATTAACTTTATTCTCATTTCCTTTGATATTTATATTTGAAAAAACTTTTGGATTTCTTACTGACATTTCATTAATGGAAATATCAGATACCAATACTAAGTTATTACGTAAACTTGCAACAAAGGCGCCTGGCACATTTCAACATTCTATACAGGTTGCAAATTTATCTGAAGAAGTTATTTTTCAAATAGGAGGCAATACTCTACTGGCAAGAACAGGTGCAATGTATCATGATATTGGTAAAATGGATATGCCATTGTATTTTACCGAAAATCAGATAACAGGAATTAATCCTCATAATGAACTTTCTTATGAAGAGAGTGCTGAAATTATTATAAGCCATATTGCAAAAGGTATTAAAAAAGCAAAAAAATATAAAATACCTGAAAAAATTATTGATTTTATCAGAACACATCACGGGACCACCAAAGCACAGTATTTTTATTCTATGTATTTAAAAGATAATCCTGATAAAACTGTTGACCAAAGTATTTTTACTTACCCGGGACCTATCCCGTATTCAAAAGAATCTGCTGTGTTAATGATGGTTGACTCTGTTGAAGCTGCTTCAAGAAGCTTAAAAAATCCTGACGAGCAATCTATTAATAATTTAGTTGAAAAAATTATTGACAATCAAATTCAGCAAAAGCAATTTGTCAATTCTGATATAACTTTCAGAGATATTATGACAATAAAAAAGATATTAAAAAAACAACTGATGAATATTTATCATCTTAGAGTTGAATATCCTGAATAAAATATGAAATATACACCTCGTTTTATGATATAGAAAAATTATTAATATAGTGGAATCATAAGATGTAGAGATGAGGCATGCCTCGTCTCTACAATTCTTGTTGTGTATTAATATAATCCTTACTTAAAATACGATACAACAAGGTTCAAACACTATATAATATTTCCCGATTGAAAATAAAATACAGTTTTTAATAATATGTTCAGGTTGAGAACAAAACGTATCTTTTGCCAGTAATTATCAGTAATATAATCATTATTTTCTTTTAAATCTTCTGACATTATTACAGGAGCATAGATTACAAATATATTTTTAATTATAGGAAGTTCAATTCCTGCTTCACAGATGATAAATTTTGATAAATTATATTTTTTGATATTATAATAAGTGCCTATATTTGCATAGATTTTCAATGGTATTTTTAAAGGTAAACTTGTTGTTAAATTTATGCTTGTCAACCAATTATCTGTTTGTCCCAAATAAGCATAAGTTGTAAAACCTCCGTCATTTTTTACAAATTGTTGTGATAATAAGTGATTATCAGAATTATTACTAATTGACTCCATGCGTCCTAAAAACATATTATCAAAAGTATAATCTTGATAACCTGTTGAGCCGGAAAGGCGGAAATTGTAATTTCCATAGTATTTATTATCGCTATAAAGAAATTTGCCTGCAAAAAAGCGAATATCCAGACCTTTATTAACTTTATTATAGGTTATTTTATAATTTGTTTCAATCCAGCTTTTAACAAATCCCTTACTTGTCTGAATATTTACTGAAATATTGTAAGGATTGATTTTACGTCTGTTTGTTAAGTCATATTTTATATTATAAAAAAATTTATGTGTCTGTTTATCATTATAAAAATAATCTTCTAAATCACTTGCTGATATTGAGCTAATTGTAACAGTATTATTTATGCTGCTTCGCGGATATAATTTTCTGATATTAATCTCTGTCTTTGCTTCGTATCGTTGAAAATTTGCATCTTTTTCAATCCCAAAGGAATATTGAGAGACAGACAAACTGATTTTTAAATTTTGTATAAAATTATTATTTGGAAATATTTTATATGAAATGTTTCCTGAGCCGGCAAAATCACTTTTTCCAAAACTATAAAGAGGCATAAGCAGATAATCAAATTTTTGGTATGGAACAATCGGACTATTAAGAATTATGCCAAGCATACATTTGTTATAGTTATTCCAGCCAAAAGCAGGAATAAAATTAATTTGCGTTTTATTGGTATTTTCAATAATTCCAAACATTTTGAACTTTATCGGCTCAATTTGTTTAAATATTCCATGCGTCTTTATTGTATTGTTTTTTCTGTTTACATCAGGCATATTTTTTGAATAATCAATAACAATTTTGTCAGCATCTTTTTTATTGATTTTAAATTTTTTTTCGCCTTTAAATCCATCATACCATTGTGAATAAACAACTTTATTGTTTTTTATCTCTGATATATTTAGAGGAGAATTAATTTTGCCTAAATTCCTGACAGTCAGTTTATTATCTTTTATGGTTTTTGCTTTATAATCAATTTTTTTTGTTGTATTTAAAACATCGTTAAAAAACCAGTCAAGATTTTTGTCAGAATTTTCTTCAAAACATTTTTTAATATCTTCGGGATAAGGATGTTTATATTGCCATTGTTTAAAGAACTTTTGCATTATTTCATTAAATTTTTTTTCGCCAAGATAATTTTTCAAATAATCAATTGAAAAAGCTGCTTTATAATATACAATAGCTCCATAATTGATCATTGTATAATCTTCAGAACTTAATGAAATCGGTTGGTCAGTATTATTTCGTGCTGTAAAAAGGTAAGCCATTTCCTGCATATATTTGTATTTTTCATTTAAAATACCTAACAAGTTTGCTGTTTTTCTGCCAGCAAAAAATTTATAAAGCCGATTATTTGGATATTTTGTATTTATATACCGGGCTTCACTAAAAGTGTTAATACCTTCATCCATCCATGGATATCTTCTTTCGTTAAAACCAAGCATTCCATAAAACCAGTTATGACCTGTCTCGTGCATAATAGTAGCTTCAAGGTCGTATTTATCTGACATTTCTCCAATTATATTAATTGTTGGATATTCCATGCCTCCACCTACAGGAAGAGAACCAAGCACAGAAGTACAGTTATTATATGGGTATTCGCCATACCATAAAGAATAATATTTTATAGCATCATTAACATATTCCAAAGCATTTTTCCAAAGATAAGCCTGGTCATTAAAAAAATATACATAAGTATTTACTTTGCGTTTTGATTTTGGCAATTCAACCTGAGATTTTAAAACATAGTATCGTTTGTCTGCAAACCATGCAAAGTCGTGAATATTTTTTTCAATAAAACGTAAGGACTTTGTCAGGGAGTCAGAAGGAGGAAAAGACATATCCTGTTCATTAAAATTTTGTATTTGTTCTGTTTTCCTAACTTTTTCGTCTATCCACTTTTTTTCATTTATGTTTAATAAATTACCTGTAGCAGCAACAACATAATTTTTTGGCACAGTTATTAAAACATTAAATGAGCCAAATTCAGAATAAAATTCGCCCTGATTAAGATATGGCATCTGATGCCAGCCATATTTGTCATATACAGCGGGCTTTGGATACCACTGCGAAATCTGATACGATTGTTTATAATGTCCCATACGGGAAAAAATTTCAGGGATTTTTACATAAAAAGGTGTTGTAATAAATATTGTCTCACCTGCTTTTAATGGTTTGTTTAAGTATAATTTGCAAATATCAATATAAACAGAATCCGTTTCCCATTTTATTTTTTCTCCGTTAACTTTAAAATCCAGTGAATCAATATATCCCTTATTGCTTTGTTTGGAAAAATAAAAATCCGTGTTGCCGTTTTCAAGCATTTGCTTTGCCAAAGCTGTATTATTGTTTTTGTAAGCATTAATCCACAGATGAAAATAAATAAAACTTAATGTATCCGGCGAATTGTTTGTATATTCTATTGTTTCATTGGCAAACAGCTCGTTTTTAACATCATCTAATCTCACATTGATTTTGTAATTAACTGTCTGTTGAAAATATTCCTGTGAACAGACAGATGATATAACCAAAACATTGATTAGTAATGTAACAGATAAAATTTTTACTGGTTTCATAATTAGTGCTTTGCTCAAAAATTCCAAAGATATTGAATTTCAGTATAAAAATATTATTTTAAAAGAAAATATATAATTTTATTTATTTGCTCATTAAAAATAATTTGTATCTTTGTAAATACAAAAAAAAATTCACCCTGTTAGATAATTAATATATCCTACTGAATAAAGAGGAATAAAATTTTTTAAAAACTTCTGCTTTATATCAAAATTAGGAAGGTATAAAAGGAATTTTTAAATAATTATGTTCCATGTATATCAGAGTTAGCGGCAAGCATGCTAACAAACACAATAATCTTAATAGACAATGGAAAAATACAACGATCTTCTCACAATATTAGATAAAATAAGGGGGGAAGCACCATCAACTTATAAACGCTACCACCCTGAAGATTCAATGATTGAGAAGTTAAATAATGCGAGAGCAAGAGCATTTATTCATTTATTCTTAAAAGTAAAATTTGGAATTACTGATTTTTTGGAACGAGAAAATTTTATTACAGACGATACTGATGATGGAGGTATAGACAGTTACTTCATTGATGAAGAGCATAAAGTTCTTTTTTTTATTCAATCAAAATTCAGAAATACTAAAACCAACTTTGAAAATAAGGAAATTACTTTTGAAGAATTGTTGTCAATGGATATAGAAAGAATTTCAAAAGGAGAAACGACTTATGAAAATGGACAAAAGTACAATGACAAAATTTTAAAATTCATAAAGGTTCTACAAGAAATTTCGGATTTACCAAAATATGAACACAAAGTTATCCTATTAGCGAATATTAAAAAGTCACTACAAACAAAACTTGAAAAACTAACAGGTGGATACAAAGTTGATATTTACAACTATGAAAAATGCTATTCTGAATTAGTTTTTCCACTCGTTTCAGGAACATACTATAATATTTCCGAACTTAAAATTACAATAAATGTTGACAGAAATAGTGCAGGACATAGAATTCAATATTATCCCAGAACAGAACATTATGAATGTACAGTTAACGCATTATTTGTTCCGACACTTGAAATTGCAAAAATACTTTCCAAGTATAAAAATTCTATTTTAAAATTCAATCCCAGAAGTTATTTAGATTTAGCAACAGGTAGCGTAAATGCGCAGATAGCAAAATCAATTACTGATATTATCACAAATGAGTTTGCATTGTTTAATAACGGAATCACAATGCTATCAGATGATACCATTTATAGTGATAATGTTGCAAAAAAAAATAAAGCAGAAGTTATTGTTACTAATCCTCAAATTTTAAACGGTGGTCAAACAGCATATACATTAAGTATTCTTTATGATGAATATTTAAAGAAAGATATCCTTCATATCTTCAAAGGAAAAGAAGTACTTTTAAAAATTATTTCATTTAACGATGAAGATGCTTCAAGCAAAGCACTGGATGGGCATAAATTAAAACTAATAGAAGATATATCTATCGCAACAAATCAACAATCACCTGTTACAGAAGCAGATAGGAGGGCAAACGATAAGGTTCAAATAGAATTAGAAATTGCAATATTTAAAGAATTTGGTTTGTACTACGAGAGAAAGCGAGGTGAATTTGATGACGGTATTAGGCAAGGTTATATAGACAAAAGAAAAATAATTGATAGGGAACAGTTTTTGAGAATCTGTCTAACAGCACATAAAAATCCAGCACAATCAAGAAGAGGCGGAATAAAAAACTTTTTTATAAAAACTAATTTTGACAAAATTCTTCCTGACATTACTGATTATAGAAAATACATCTTTTCGTATAAAACTTTTGATCGGATTACTTCTTTCACTGGTTCATCTCATAATATTACCAACTATGCAAGACATGCGATCACATGTGTTGTAGCTAATAGATTTAGCGATGAAATAAAAACAGAGGATTTTGACAATAAAATTAGTGACTGGTTGAAAGAAGTCATATCAAAATGGGAAGATTTTGAAAGTTATGTTAGAAATCTAGATAGTAACAAAAATTCTTTCTTCAGAGAAATTTATGATAAATTAACTGGGGAAAAAATTATAGAGACAAATTGGAATGCATATTATAAAGGCGGAACATTATTTAATGACCTTTCAACATTTTTCAAACTATGACAGAAGGACAAAAATGCCAGCCGCTAATAAATAGTCTTCAATCGGTGCGCAGCACCCAGATT
>Ga0307991_1002574_pt1 | contig 12211 bp, 12 predicted proteins | sample EllFjometagen131_FD_203146 | JGI IMG/M metagenome (GOLD analysis project Ga0307991, IMG submission 203146) | Marine microbial communities from Ellis Fjord, Antarctic Ocean - #131 | ecosystem: Environmental > Aquatic > Marine > Unclassified | place: Southern Ocean | collected 2014-10-08 | reverse complement strand
GGGTCTGAGGGTGATCATGGATATGGTCCATTCACACGGGGTTTCCAACGAGGTGGAGGGGTTGAGCAGATTTGACGGCACACTACATCAATACTTTCATGAAGGACCACGCGGTATTCACGAAGCCTGGGATTCCAGGTGTTTTGACTATGGAAAGCACCCGGTTCTTCATTTCCTTCTTTCCAACTGCCGTTTCTGGCTGGATGAATATAATTTGGACGGCTTCCGTTTTGACGGAGTGACCAGTATGCTTTACATGGATCACGGCTTGGAAAAAGCATTTACTTCCTACGACGACTACTTTGACGACAACGTGGACGAAGATGCCCTTACCTATCTGGCTTTGGCCAACAAACTGATCCATGATGTGCGGCCTGATGCGGTTACCATAGCTGAAGATATCAGCGGAATGCCCGGGCTGGCTGTTCCGATTTCATCCGGCGGCGTTGGATTTGATTATCGTTTTGCCATGGGAGTTCCCGATAACTGGATACGACTTGTCAAAAATACGCCGGATGAACAATGGCACATGGGAAACCTTTGGTATGAATTGACCAACCGGAGAAGGGATGAAAAAACCATCAGTTACACCGAGTCCCACGACCAGGCACTGGTGGGAGATAAGACGATTATCTTCCGTTTAATCGACGCGGATATATATGATCACATGCAAGTGGGTGAGGATACCCATACCGTGGCCCGCGGAATGGCTCTGCATAAAATGATCCGGCTCATCACTCTTGCTACGGCGGGTAATGGCTATCTCAATTTCATGGGTAATGAATTCGGACATCCCGAATGGATCGACTTTCCGAGGGAAGGAAACAACTGGTCTTACAGATATGCCCGGCGCCAATGGCATCTGGTGGATGACGAAAACTTGAAGTATCAATTCCTCGCCCGTTTTGATCGAGACATGATATCTCTATCCATGGATTATAAGCTGCTTGAATCACAAGAAGTACATCTTATTTATGAACACTCGGACAATAAAATTATTATATTTGAAAGAGCAGGGTTTCTATTCATTTTCAACTTTCATCCCGAACGCTCATATTCGGATTATCGATTCGAAGCGCCGCCCGGAAAATACCGTATGATTTTCAACAGTGATGCGCCGGAATATGGGGGTTACAACCGTTTACACCCGGATCAACACCATCTGACCCTGTTCGACACCTCAATGGACCGGCAACGTAATCTGCTCAGCCTATATCTTCCCACCCGCACGGCACTGGTCCTTGAACCTGTTTCCTCCGGCTGTAATGAATTGGGACATCCTTAGCCTGAATGTGAGGGCAGAATGATATATTCTGTTGTCCATTAACATTATGGCATTGAAGGTAATATTTCAGTCCGGGATAATCCCCTATATCTTTAGGCTTTTTTCCTATAAAAATAAGAACTTTATCCTATAGACTTATTTTTTTAAATCTGTAATAAATTTTTTATTATAAAATTATATGGTTATTTATAATATTTATGATTAAACAAAAATTGAAAGCCTGATTTGAAATGATATATAACCTGTTAGAATAAAATAGAAATAAGACAATAACAGCCATATTCAGGTGGTAACCCTATGTGATAGATAAAGGCTCATATACAGTATATAAACTGTGTCAAAGTATGGGCCTTTTCGTTTTTTCTCTGTTGGGAAATTATTTATCAATGCCTGAGAGAGAAGCAAATTGGGATTACTATGAGCAAACGACTTAGGAAAGGCGAATTAGAAGCCACCCAGCAGACAGTAAAGTTCTTCGAGACGATGCTGGGTGCCTCTGTCGACGGTATCGTGATTACGGACTCGACGCATACTATTGTCGTAGTCAATGAGACCTTCTGCACGTTCTTTGGACGGCAGTGGCGGGATGTAGTAGAGACCAGTATGTTCATCTGGCTTGAACAACTCAATGCCAATGCTTTGAACCGTTGGTCTGAGCTGGAAAAGAAGGTCCGCCTCGAAGGCTTTTGCCGTAATACCGAGTTTGAAATGACAACAAAGGACAAAGTGAGCCATTTCAGTGTCAATGCTTCTCTCCTTGAACGTGTTGCGGATGAGGAGCCGGGTATTATCATCAGCATCTGGCACGACGTTACAGAACGTAAGCAGGCGGAGGAGTCACTGAGAGAAAGCGCAGAGAAATACCGAACTCTTCTGGAAACTACATCGGAAGGATGCTGGCTGTTAAATTCTGAACTCGAAACTATCGAAGTCAACGCGGCTCTTTGCAAAATGCTTGGATACAGTCAAGATGAGATGCTTGGCAAAACACCTTTTGACTTTGTTGATGATGAGAACCGAAAGGTTTTTATTGAACAGACCTCAAAGATATCGACCACACTCCATCGCAGTTATGAAATTACCCTGAAAAAAAAGAACGGTGAAAACTTTAACACGTATTTTAATGCCACCACAATAAGGGATAAATCGGGCAAGGTACAGGGCGCCTTTGCATTTATTACTGATATTACCGAAAAAAAGCGGGCGGAGGAGGCACTGAGAAAGAGCGAAGATCAATATCGCAACATTTTTAAAAATATTCAGGATGTTTATTACGAAGTAACCCTTGATGGAATAATTATAGAAGCCAGCCCCTCTATAGAGGATGTTTCGCTCTACAAAAGGGAAGAGATTATAGGAAAATCATTATCCGATCTATATGTTGATCCGCAAAATAGAGATGAATTTCTAAAAGAGCTTCTAAAAAATAGAAAAGTCACGGGATATGAAATTATTTTACAAGATAAAGACGGCTCTCAAAGCTATTGTTCGATAACTGCAAAGCTTGTAAGTGATAAACATGGAGAGTCTGTAAAAATTATTGGCTCGCTGCATAATATCAACGAGCGAAAACGGATGGAGGAATCGCTCCGGGAGCGTGAAAAGACGCTGAAAGCAATTCTCGCTGCTTCTCCGGTCGGGATTTGCTTGGTACGGAACCGCATTATAGATTGGACCAACCAGGCCATGTACCGCATCTGGGGCTACAAAGAAGGTTCCCTGTTAGGGAAAAACACCCAAGTGCTCTATCCGGATCTTGAAGAGTACGATCGTGTCGGTCGCCAGTTTTACTCTGAAATTGAGAAGGAGGGAATCGGACAAGTGGAGACGCAGTGGGTTACCAGGGATGGCACGGAAATTCACTGTTATCTCCAAGGATGCCCACTCGATCCGTCTGATATCTCCAAAGGTGTTATCGTGGGAGCGATGGATATTACCGGTCGCAAGCAGGCCGAAGATCTTGTCCACAACCTCTCTCAACTGCTGATGAAGGCGCAGGAAAGTGAACGTCATAGAATTTCCCGAGACCTGCACGACCACGTGGCGCAAGAGCTTTCAGCGGTTAAAATTGGCTTTGAAACGCTTTTTGATCCTCAGCCCGCGATAGCTCCCGAGATCAGACAAAGAGTTTCTGAACTAACGAGAACGCTTCAAGAATCTATAAAAGCAGTTCGGGATGTTTCATATGATTTACGCCCCCCGGCCCTTGATGAAATGGGGCTTGTAGAGACGCTTGTTCAGTATTGTAACGATTTTTCTGAAAACAATGGAATAAAGGTTGACTTCCATTGTGCCGGCATGAAGAACTTAACACTGGATTTTGATACCGAAATCAACCTGTATCGTTTGACTCAAGAAAGTCTTACCAACATTAAAAAGCATGCTGACGCTGACCAGGTGATCATCAGGCTGGTTGCAGCTTTCCCTAATATTATTCTTCGTATAGAAGATAATGGTAAGGGTTTTGATGTGCAGAAACGATTGGCAACCCTATCAGAAGAGAAACGAATGGGAATTCGGAGCATGGAGCAAAGGACTAAATTGCTTCAAGGTGAAATGGAAATTCAGTCAAAACCCATGCAGGGCACAAAGATTTCTATTATGCTTCCTTATAAGGACAACAAGGGTGATTCATAAGAAAACCATATTAATAATAGATGACCATCCTCTTTTCAGGGAAGGCCTAAAAGCGATCATCGGACGCAACCATAGATTTGAGGTGGTCGGTGAGGCAGGGAACGGTCGTGAAGGGCTCCAAATGGCGAGGGAACTCAAGCCGGATTTGGCGCTGGTGGATATGTCTTTGCCGGATCAGAGCGGCATCCAACTGACCCACGAACTTAAGAATGTATCGCCGAAAACACGTATCATGATTATTACCATGCACTCCAAAGTAGATTATATTGTCAAGGCATTTCAGGCCGGAGCCACAGGATATGTGGTCAAGGAATCAGCCTCTGAAAGGCTTTTACAGGGAATAGATACTGTCTTGAAGGGCGAGTATTTCATGGACAGTTCCGTCTCCCATAGGGTGGTAAAAAAGCTAATGCAATTCCCGGAAAAAGAGGCGAAAATTACCGATGCCACCTATGAAACTCTGACCTCCCGAGAGCAAGAAATCATGGCACTGCTCGCACAAGGCCTTTCAACCAAACAGATTGCAGAAAAACTTTTCATCAGCCCCAAAACAGTTGAGAACCACAGATCAAATGTTTTACGCAAGCTTAATCTCCACAGCACCATAGAGCTGGTTCGATATGCCGCAAGGTTAGGAATTATCGACGTGGACCTGTGGAAAGAATAAGCCTGTCTATAAAAACTTATCTTATTCGTTTTTCACCCGATTGCGTGGGATAAATTCCCGCCCCATAGGGATTTCCACCATCAAAATAAAGACTTACCTCTATGGACAAAATGAACTTTAATTTATTATGTTTATAGAATATGTGGGGAATTCTACAACCTGACCAAATCACAAGTTTTTTAATGACAACCTGTTTATGCCTTCGGTGTGGAAGAAAAGAATACTGGACTATTGGGGGTAAAAGCGGAAATAACGTGTTTAGATTGTCAGAACCTCCTTAAAAGCCATCATTTTACCCAGTGATCTTTTTCTATTGCATTGGCACCATTACTTCATTATTCTCTTATTCCTTCCGGGGTCTAAGCTTTTTACGTGCCCAAGGCCAATTGGGACAACGCGCCTAAGTTCTTTTATATAGGAAATTGGCGGACGCATGGATATTAAACTGCCATAGAGAATATAAGGGAGGTTGCTGTGAAAAAGGTTATCAAAAATATCGCCCAAATGATGCATCAAGCCGACCCAACAGCATGTTTTGCCATAGAATTCTGGGATGGCGATGCCATAGGCTTTGGAAGCTTTCCGGAGGTAATATTACGCCTGAAAACTGAAAGATCTACCAAAAAAATCATCAGAAAAGGATTTTTAGGATTTGGAGAAGCCTATATGGAGGGAGAACTGGATATAGAGAAGGATATTCCAAAACTTTTACGTCTGGGATTCGCTGTTAATTTTAACGAGTATTGCTTATCTTTCTGGCAAAAATTTCAGGTGGTTATTTTTTCTCTGCTAAACAGTTCTACCCTGAGACGAGCCCCAAAAAACATTTCCTTTCATTACGACAGGGGCAATGAGTTTTATGAACTCTATCTTGACAAGACCATGACTTACTCCTGTGCGTATTTTTCAAAGCCGGACGATTCTCTGGAACAGGCACAATTGAACAAATACGAACATATTTCCCGCAAACTTTTGCTTAAGCCTGATGAATCGCTTCTCGACATTGGATGCGGCTGGGGCGGAATGCTTATCTATGCAGCCCGAAACTATGGCATAACCGGAGTTGGAATTACGCTATCGAAAAATCAGTTCGAATACGCCAATCATAAAATCGAAGAACTGGGGCTTCAAAATCAACTTAAGGTTTTATATCAGGATTACAGAAAGTTAGATGATAAATATGATAAAATAGTTTCCATAGGCATGATGGAACACGTAGGGAAAAAATTTATTCCGACATTTATTCAAAAAGTTTCGGATTTGTTAAAAAGTGAGGGGCTGGCTCTGCTGCATACCATTGGAAAAGATACTCCGTCTGAAGAAGATCCCTGGACGTTTAATTATATCTTTCCCGGACATTATATTCCGACGCTTCACGAAATTGTGAAAGAAATGGGAAAAACCGGTTTTTCCATCCTGGATGTAGAAAATTTGCGGCTGCACTATGCCAAAACTCTTGAAAAATGGGCGGAAAAATTTGAAGAAAATTTAGAGAAAATTAGGGGCATGTTTGATGAAACGTTTGTGAGGCAATGGCGTCTTTTTTTAAACAGTACGGCAGCGGGATTTAAGTACGGCGATTCTCGCCTGTTTCAGATTCTTGTCTCCAAAGGATTGGACAATACGTTGCCGGTAACTCGGGCACATGTGTATGAGGAATAGCCACCATAAGGGGACTTGGTTAAATATAAAAGCCAAATCAATCGGTTATATGAAAGGAGGACAAAATGGCTGTTAAAATTCTAATTAAGCGGACGGTGCCGGAAAACAAAGCAAAGGAAATGATACCTCTATTTAGGCAAATGAGAGTCCTTGCGACGAACCAATCGGGGTATATCTCCGGTGAAACCTTAAAAAGCCTGGACAGACCCGATACGTTTCTGGTCATTAGCACCTGGAAGTCCTCCGATTACTGGGAAAAATGGTTGTTGAGTAAAGAAAGGCAGGAAACTCAAGATAAGATAGATGTTTTACTTGGGGGGAAAACCGAATACGAAATGTTTCACTATGGATTTAAGGAATAGCCTCATCAATATTAAACAACAATAAATCATTATACGTATCAGTCTGAAATCCAACTTGTTGATTGGCTTAATCTGTGGAAAAAATAAGCCTGCCCAAAAAAACTTATCTTATCAGTTTTTCACCTGATTGTATGGGATAAATTCCTGCCCCATAGGGATTCACACTATCAAAATGAAGACTTTCGTCTATGGACAGATTGAATTATAATTTGATAATAATATGTTATAGGTGAACATGACATAACATTTTTAAGCAGTTGCATATATGGAGGTATTGCATGTCAACAGTCAAATCAAAAAAGAAAAACAAGCGCCGGAAGGTAACATTTTCAGTTGATTTATCAGGTGCTAACGAGGTCATTTTGATGGGAGATTTTAATAATTGGAATCCCAAAAAACATCTCATGAGGCAGGATAGGAATGGGATGTGGAATAAGGCTGTGATTCTACCTCCCGGAAGCTACCAGTATAAATTTCTTGTTGACGGACAGTGGAGAGAAGATCCCCAAAATGATCAGATCTGTTTAAACTGCTTCGGGAGTTACAATAACATTCTTAACCTGACCGCACCTTAAACCGGGCAAGCAGAAACGGCCTATGAGTTAGATCAAGAATTCGCCGCAAGCAGACTGCCTGATAATAATGACATCAAATTTTAGAATCTTTTTCCTATTAAATCGTTTGAAAGTCCAAAAAATAGGAGGTCCAGATCCTATGAAAAAGAGAGCTGATAAACGCCATAAATGCGAAGCGTTCGTTATATGTAACTGTTTTAATAAGGATAAAACCATTAACGCCACAATGCTTAACTGCGCTGAAGGCGGTATGTATTTCGAGTCCGATTCATTTTTCAAAGAAGGAACCAATATTTTGTTCAAGGTGAAAACCTGTTCGTTTGATACTTCCGCACCGGAAGCGTGCAGTGGACTGCGAACCCTGTCGCTTGCTCAAGTAAGATGGTGGAAGGAAATGAGCAGCGAAGACACTTCTCGTTTTGGAATTGGCGTCAAATATTATTAACGGCTTTTATCTTTTTTCTTTCTTATGCGCCAAGGACGCTACATGGTTTGCGTCCGGAAGGTCAGCCTTTGTACCGTCCTTCCACCACTTCAACATTCCAGTTTCTAAAGAAAAAAATAAGTCTTAAACAAATAAGTTGTAACATTTTCGAATCGGCTAATGACACCGGTTAACATAATCGGAGATGGTTTTGCGGAGTTGGCGCACCCTTGTCGCGATATTCCCAACGCGCGTTATGCCGGTGATCATGGCCACGCGGCGTGCACCCGCTTCCAGAACCCGACCGATATTGTCCGGGTGGATACCGCCCATGGTAGTAAAGGGCACCGTGAGCTGAGGCCCGATTTGGGCGATGGCTTCAGGTCCCACAAAAGGGACCGTATTTGCTTTGGTCTTGGTGGGAAAAATGGGACCGATGTTCACATAATCGGCGCCGTCTTGTTCGGCCTTTAGGGCTTCCATCAGATTGTGGCTGGAAGCACCGATAATCAGTTCCGGGGCGATGTTGCGTGCCGCCCCGATGGGCAGATCTTCCTGACCCAGATGGACCCCGTCAGCGCCTGCAGCCAGGGCCACATCCACATGATCGTTGATAATCAAAAGCGCATCGTAGCTGTGGGTGCGTTTGCGGAATTCAATGGCCAGTTCATAGAGATCCTTCTTGTCCCAATGCTTTTCCCTGAGCTGAATGATTTTGGCACCGCCCGCCAGGACCGCCGCCAATACTTCCAGGTTGGTTCGGCCTTCCGAAAGTTTTTGGCAGGTAACCGGATAAATATCGATGGCCTTTAATTTTATCAAACGTTCTTTACGATTCATCCCCCACCTACAAATCGAATGAGTTCCAGTTCATCACCGTCTTTCAACACAACGCGGTCAAACATGTCCCGGTGTAAAATATTTCGGTTGCGCTCCACCACAACACTGGCCGGAGATACCTTCAATATTTCCAGCAACGATAAGATATCCATACGGTGTTCAACCGCGTGGGGTTTACCGTTGAGCGTGATTTGAATCGGCATAAATAGGTCCTCTTGTAGCCCGTCGATTTGCGAGACCTTTGCAAAACGCCCCTTTTTGCCTGCCCAGTTAAATCCGTATTTAATATTTAACCGGGGCTCAATTTCTGCGTCAGGCTCAAATTTTAATCCTCGAAATACTCAATGTATTCCTGCCTGCCCCGTAGGTCCGGCAGATCGTACTGGGGTGGTTAAAATTATCGCCTTTCTTGAACTTAAACAAAAATTGACATTTTTCAAAGGTCTCTTTGCCAGGTTATCAAAAAAAACCGCTTGGCGCTGCCAATAGAAGAAAGCGCTGTCTGTCAAGGCTGTATGGCATTCAAAAAGCCCGCATCCCAATCCTTCCAGACCGGCTCATAACCGTGGGCAGCAATCATGCGGACAACTTCTTGCGGACTGCGAAGATCGCTGATCTCGAACTGGCCCTCGACGTTTTCTTTGGCCACATAACCGCCCGGTGCGGTTTTGCTGCCCGCGCTCATTTGGGTAACTCCCAGGGACAGCAAATTTTCGCGCAAGCTGGCGGGTTCGCGCGTGGACAGCACCAGGCCTGCATCGGGCATCCAGAGTCTCAACGCGCACATAAGCTGCACCATATGGGAGTCGTTTACAGGAAATTGGGGTTGAAATCCACCGGCCGCGGGACGCAGGCGTGGAAAGGAGACCGAAACGAGGCTTTGCCAGTAACGGCGTGCCAGATAAGCCGCGTGTAACCCCACGAAGGCGCCGTCCACGCGCCAGTCGGACAATCCTAACAAAACGCCGATATTCAGACGACGGAATCCGGCCTGGCCCCCGCGATCCGGGGTTTCCAGGCGCCAGCGGTAGTTGCGCTTGGGACCAGACGGGTGGACCTCGGCATAGCGCTTTAAGTGGTAGGTTTCCTGGTAAACCGTCAATCCGTCCACGCCGTTTTCGATCAGGCGTCGGTAGTCGTCTGTTGCCATGGGATAGATTTCAATGGATATGGATGCTAAAAGTGGTTGTAATTTCCGGGCGATGCGGATCAAGTAGTCCACCGGAACGTGTTGTGGCGATTCGCCGGTCAGAAAAAGAACGTGACGGAATCCCTGTCGGTGCAGAAAAATCACTTCTTTTTCTACTTCTGCGACGGTAAGGGTGGCGCGGGATATCTGATTGTGTTGGTTGAACCCGCAGTATACACAGGAATTGGTGCATTCGCTGGATATATAAACCGGGGCGAACATTTGGATGGTCCGTCCGAAGCGCTGAACCGTCAGCCCATGGGCCGCCTGGGCCATTTCTTCCAGAAAATCGGTTGCGGCCGGAGAGAGCAGCGCCAGTAAATCGTCGAAGTGCCGAGTTGGTGCTTTCAAGGCCTGTCGAACATCTTCGGCTGTTTTGCGGCGAATCGCCGCTTGGATTCCATCCCAACGATATTGAATAATTTTCTTCCAGAAACTCATGCGTGATTGCTCCTTAAAAATCCGGTCAGGGGGGAACTGGCTTCCGCCTGCCAGGAATGTTGGCCCAGACCTGCTCGATATGCCCGATATCCGGCTTCCACACCCAACCGGAAGGCCATTGCCATGCCCACCGGATCGTCGGCCGTAGCAATGGCGGTGTTGACTAAAACGGCATCAGCACCCATCTCCATGGCTTCTGCCGCATGGGAAGGCGCTCCCAGGCCGGCATCTACCACCACCGGCACCTGTGCCTGCTGGATGATAATCTGAATCGAGTCTCGTGTTTTCAACCCTCGATTGGTTCCGATCGGGGCCCCTAAGGGCATCACCGTAACCGTTCCTACATCTTCCAGGCGCTTGGCCAGGACCGGGTCCGCATTAATATAAGGAAGCACCTTGAATCCGTCTTTAACCAGAATTTCGGCCGCCTTCAGGGTTTCCACCGGATCGGGCAGCAAATAATGGGGATCGGGCGTGACTTCCAGCTTGACCCAGGGCTCGCATCCCGCTGCCCGGGCAATCCGTGCCAGACGAACAGCTTCCTCCGCATCCCTGGCGCCGCTGGTGTTGGGCAAAAACAGGTATCGATCTCGATCAACGGCTTCCATAAGGTTGTCCTGAGGATCGTTCAAATCCACACGGCGCAAGGCCACGGTAACAATCTCGGTGCCGGAAGCTGCAAGAGCCTGCTGCATGATCTGGGTGGAGGCAAACTTGCCGGTCCCGACCAGCAGGCGGGAATGAAAGGTGCGATCCGCAATAATCAGCGGAGGTAATTGGGTCATGGTTGTCTCCTTTTTTATTGGATGAATTTTGACGGCTTCGTAAAAAGTCAAATTTCTGCGTTGCACTTCATTTCGTGTTCACTGCAGCGTACATAAGTACTCCTCATTCCACGAAATTCGCGACGTCTTGAACTTGAACTTTTTACTTTGTCGTCTCAATTTTGACTTTTTACGAGTTCATCAATTTTGCCGCCCGGCATAGGTCGCAACATGGCGGCGGCAGTTCGATTTCCCGAAATACCAAATTCAGGGCGTCGAAAGTCAACAGCCGCCCGAGCAGGAGTTTTCCGCTGCCGGTCAGGAACTTAACGGCTTCAGCAGCCTGTAGGGTTCCCAGTGTGCCGGGCACCACCCCCAGAACCCCGACTTGGTCGGTGGAGGATACCTGACCCGGTTCGGGAATGTTGCCGAACACGCATCGGTAACAGGGCCCTTGGCCGGGTACGATGGTCATGACCTGGCCGAACATGCCTAAGATGCCGGCATGGCAAAAGGGAACCTTGGCATGAACACATATGTCGTTGACCAGAAACTTGGCTTCGAAATTATCCGTGGCTTCGATCACGAAGTCATACTTTTTTACCAACTCGTGGCCATTTTTTGCAGTAAACGGCTCGCTGTACGGTTCAATGCAAACATCCGGGTTCAGGCGATGCAATTTATCTTGAGCGGAGTGGGTCTTCAACTCGTCCAGATCCTCCGAAGTATGCAAAATCTGGCGCTGCAGGTTGGACAGTTCGACTCGATCCCCATCCACAATACCGATAGTCCCTACGCCGGCGCAGGCCAAATAGAGCAAGGCAGGACTGCCCAACCCTCCGGCGCCCACCACCAAGACCCGGCCCTTTAAGAGTTTTTGCTGTCCGGTCATGCCGATTTCCGGCACCAGGATATTGCGCGAATATCGAATCTTCTGGGTTGGGGTCAAATCTTTCATCCGATCTTTTCCTTTGGCTCCCGGATAGCGAGGCTTTGGGGCAGCTCCCTTGTAAGACCAAACAACGCCCCCAAGTTCGGGTGTAAATCAAGATTGTTGGTTATTGAGTTCAATCGTAAGGTGTCAGTGTTCAGGTTTCAGGTTTCAGATCTTCAAGTTTCTCGACCCTGACACCTGACACCTTTTCCCCAAAGCTAAATACGTAGCGCAACCGAACATGAATTTTCATATTGCCAATAGCCGTGATTCATACCCCCCAAGTTCGTTAAAGTATAATACGATCAAACGTTTTAATCGCGCAAAGATCACCGCACATGGTGCAGACATCCCGATCATGATCTTCGGTCTGCATGCGGCGCTTGCGGGCTAAATTCGGGTCGATGGCCTGGCTAAACATGGTTTCCCAA
>Ga0307991_1002571_pt1 | contig 12222 bp, 8 predicted proteins | sample EllFjometagen131_FD_203146 | JGI IMG/M metagenome (GOLD analysis project Ga0307991, IMG submission 203146) | Marine microbial communities from Ellis Fjord, Antarctic Ocean - #131 | ecosystem: Environmental > Aquatic > Marine > Unclassified | place: Southern Ocean | collected 2014-10-08 | reverse complement strand
TAAAGGCCGCAATATTGGACCTGACGTTTGGCGTGGGACCCAACAAAAGTTTCGATGCTATCTCCATGGGCAACCAGGAGCTGTTTCACACAATGTTGGACGTCACAATGCCGGGAGGCACGGTGGTGACTGTCGCCCATGGCGATCATGGGATAGACCATGTCCGGGAGCGGCTTTCCTTCCACCTAGACCCAGCCAAAAGGGAGATTTGGGGTAGGAACCTCACCGTGATGGGTAACTGGATGTGCCATTTCAGTGAATGGTCAGACATGGTGGCCATGGTCAGAAATGGCTTTCAGATAGACCGCATGATCACCAACCATTTTCCAATTGAAGCGGCGGATGAGGCATATCGCCGGGTTTCAGAGGGACTGGAGGGAAAGGTGATACTGACTCAGTAGGGACGAACAGACGCCTGCCCCAGAAGACAACGGGGTCAGGTCTTCACGTAAAAATTTAAACTTGTAGACAATAAAAAAATGCACCGGGTGAACCGGTGATTTTTGTGTTCAGCACTTTCTTTGTATAAAACCGAACGGAGATTACTGATATTGTCAATGGTAAGGTCTTACCTATTACCAATTTCCTCAAATTAGAGCTTCTCAACATTAAAACTGGGTTATATAAAGCTAGGTAATTTTACAGGGGAAAAACAAAAAAGAGCTCTTATTTATGGCCAGACAAACCAGCCTCAGCAAAACCATCCAATGGTGGGGAATTGCCTTCCTGTTTGCAGTCGGCGGCAGCATCATTATTCTTGATATTATTGTCTCCTTAAGGGATTTTCATAGCCGGGCGGAACAGCTCCGTAGCGAATACATTGACCAGCAAAAACAGATCGTCAAACGGGAGGTAACTCGGGTCGTCTTCACTATCAACCACGAAAAATCGAAAATCGAAAAGGCAACCAAGGATAAAATAAGATCAAGGGTTAATCGGGCATATTCCATAGCTGAAAACATCTACCAGCAGAACAAGGTCAATAAAAACAAGGTTGAAATTCAGCAGATGATCATCGATGCCCTGCGGCCGAAAAAACCGAGGTCTCGCCCGGTCCTTTTATTGTCTTGTCAGTCAGTGACACCGGTTGCGGCATGGATCAAGCCATACTTGAACGCATCTTTGGGCCGGAATGTAAAAATGTTTCTCTGGTCGAAAATTAATCAAAAAAGTTAAGGTTGCCAATTGCAACTCCCCCCTCCTTGAGATCCACCATTAAAAAATAAAGAGGCAGAGTCAAAACCAGATTTCAGGCCGTATTAATTGTCGTCGACGAATGGTCTATCGCCTGTCTGAGGGTAAGATGATAGTTGTCGCTATTGCAAAATAGGTATTGGTCTGGATTGTGGTTTTTTGTTGTTGAAAGCATATAGTAGCTTTCTTTTTTGCGAAGGACTAATTGTCATGCTATGGTCAGCTTCAGTTTTTAATTGTCACGGGTAAAAATATGAGTAAAAAACAAAACGTACATTCAAAGCACAAGCTAGAAATTAGTCCCCAAATTGAGTTAATCATTATTTTTATTTCTTGCCTTATTGTTTATTTTATTTCTTTACATTTCGATATCTTTGAACGAGCAATGATTTTCCTGCAAGAACACGAGAACTTAGAACTGGATGAAATAATTATAGTATTGCTTTTCCTTGGGCTGGCATTTACGATTTTCGGGTTGCGACGGTGGTTCGATTATAAGAAACTGAAAGAAAAGAAAATGCTTACTGTTCTGGATTTAGCCCCAAGTGGAATTGGGATGGGAATCGACCATGTTTTTCAAGAGGTAAACCAGCGCTTCTGCGATATTGTAGGATATACAGAACCGGAGCTGCTGGGAAAAAATGCAAGCATGCTCTATACTTCCAAAGAAGAATACGACAGGGTTAACAGAGAACAGTTGAAACTCATCGCTAAACATGGCATTGGTAATCTTGAATCCTGCTTGCTACATAAAAATGGTAAATTAATCGATATCTTACTGTCTTGGTCTCCATTATATAAAAATGATGTATCAAAAGGCATAGTTTTTAACGTCTTGGACATAACGGAACTAAAAGATATCAAGAATAAACTTCATCAAAGCGAAAATAAATTCCGTTCAATGATGGAATCAATGATTGACCCGGTCTGTATCTACTCGCAAGATTACCGGATCGAATACATGAATCCGGCAATGATTGAAAGAACCGGCCAGGATGATACAGGAGAATTTTGTTTCCAGGCTATCCATGGTTTTACCCAGCCCTGCCCCTGGTGTAAAAGAAAAGATAAATCTCAAGGGAAATATTTCGAGACTGATATCACCAGTCCCAAAGACAACCATTCTTACCATGTTTCAAGTTCACCGATAAAGAACGAAGATGGTTCGGTTTCGAGTATGATTATTTTTCGAGACACTACCGAAATGAAAAAACTCGAGCAACAACTCCGCCAAACCCATAAGCTGGAGGCGGTTGGTACCCTGGCCGGAGGCATCGCCCATGATTTCAACAATATCCTCACGATTATCCTCGGTTATGCCAAATTTGCCAAGGGAAACATTCCATCTGACTGCAACGCTGATAAAGATATTGATAAAGTTATTAAAGGAGGACAAAGAGCGGCCGATTTGGTCAAGCAAATTCTCGCGTTCAGTCACAAGGGACCGCTAAATCTGAGGCCACTATCGCCCCAGCTTGTCATCGAAGAAGCATTGAAGATGATACGTTCTTCACTGCCGACAACGATTATGATAGAGGAAGACTTTGATCCTGAATGCGGAAAAATCAATGCCGACTCGACCCAACTCCATCAAATTGTTGTAAACCTCTGTACCAATGCCTTCCACGCCATCGACAATGAAAAGGGGGCTATAGAGGTCAAACTCCAACGCCGGGAGATCTCCGCCGCCGAGGTTGTCGGAGAAACCGAAGTGGTGCCTGGTTCTTTTATTGTTCTCTCCGTCAGTGACACCGGCTGCGGGATGGATAAGGCCACAATCAAGCACATTTTTGAGCCCTACTTTACAACCAAAGATGTGGGAAAAGGATCAGGTCTCGGATTGGCAGTAATCCATGGGATCGTAGGAAGATATCATGGCTTTATCCGGGTCGAAAGCGAACCCGGCAAAGGTTCAGCTTTCCATATCTACATCCCGGCCCTTGAAAAAGAAGCTGAGATCCTGGAAAAAGTTGTCAAGCAAGCGACCCTGGCAGGTGGTACGGAACGAGTCCTGGTGGTCGATGATGAAGAAGCAATCACTAAAGTCATTAAAACCATCCTTGACCGCTTAGGCTATAAAGTAATCGCCACAACCGACAGCCAAAAAGCCCTGGAACTGGTTCGTAATGATCCGAACCAGTTTGACCTGCTCATCACCGACCAGAGTATGCCCCATCTTTCCGGTGTCGATCTGGCCCGGAAAATTCTGAAGCTAAACCCGACAATGCCGATTATCCTCTGCACCGGTTACAGCTCTGCTATTTCGGAAAAGGAAGCTCTGGCCATTGGTATCAGAAAATATCTCTTAAAGCCCGTAGCCAGAAGTACTCTCGTTCAGATTGTCCGGCAGGTGTTGGATGAAAGGCGGTCTTGAAAAATTGGAATTCTTGTTTAAGTGCAAGGCAGGTGAAGATTTTAACCGTACCCCAATATTACTTTGTACTAATGGCATATTTATTGTTTATAGGTATATAGACAAGTTTCATTTAATAGTTGAATTGTCTGGTCTGTCGGAGTGAGTTTAATTGAGATCATTGGAAAAAGGGAATATTGGCGGAGGATGTAAAACTGTTTAAGTGGAATGACATCAGCATAAATATGGAAGTTACTCCATAGAATAACTTCCATATTTATGCATTGGTTTTCAAGTTGCAATTATTTGGCAAGGATCAAATATCCAGTATTCATAATTAAGCATTTGCAACCGGAAAGGATAAGCGCAAAAATATCATGCATAAAAACAACCCCCCTGATTCGGTAAACCAAGGAAGAAAGCTGATATACATTCCGATCCTTCATACCCAAGACGATATGGGCTCTTTCAGTGAATTGATTCGGGAAGCGACTCTTGAAAAACATGGAGAGAAATTCTGGGACCAGAAGGTAGACCTGATAAATGAAATATGGGCGGAAATCAACCAGAAAGTCAAGGAATTGGATTTTAAGTGTGAAAAGACCCGTCTTTATCAGGATGGCTTGCCCGTATGTGATCGAGAGCTTGAGCTTGTAACGGAAATCGCCAAGACTGGAAGTTTGAATCATCTACTCCTTATCCGTTTGCTGGAAAGAGGTGCCATTCTTATGGGGACGGAATGCGCAGAGCTTTTAGTGGAAGAATACAACCTTGTAAAAAAGATTATGGCCGCCGGCAATATCGAAGAAGCGGGCAAGATAGAAGCATCTCAAAAGGCGTTAAGTGATAATCTGCTCAAGAAACGTGATCAGTATATTGCCGAACGTATTAATAATACCTTGGGTGCCGGCGAAACCGGCATTCTATTTCTGGGTATGCTGCACTCGCTGGAAAATCTGCTGGACAACGATATCCTTGTAACATATCCACTTTTTAAACCATATAAGATGATGACTAAAGGGAAATCACGAGATCTAGAGAAATAGTTCCCAACTGTTGAAAAAATTACCAGCCAATAAGGTAAACCGTGTACCTGACATCCAGAGAACAATGAAATGAACCCAAAGTCTCCCAGAGTGTTGATTGTTGACGATGAGGCAGAGATTTGTTTTCTCCTCGCCCGTTTGATGGTTGAAAATAAATTTGCAGTTGAAACTGCTCAAGATGGGCCGACGGCCCTGCAATTAATTCTATCTGCATCGCCGGATGTCATGCTTCTGGATTTACGGTTGCCGGACATGGATGGTAAGGAAATCCTGCGAGCCGCAAAGGATATTGATCCTGATTTGCCAATTATCGTGATAACTGGCCATGCCGATCTTTCAGGCGCGGTAGAAATGATGAAGGCCGGTGCTCACGATTATCTGGCCAAGCCCTTTGATCATAACGAAGTAGTTAGAGTTGTGCATCGTGCGGTTGCCGAGCGCCACCTCAAAACCAAGCTCAAGAACCTCTCCAGCCAGGTCAATGAAACCTCCTCTTTAAGTAAAATGATGGGCTCAAGCAATGCCGTACGCCAGCTTATTACCGAGGTTAACAGGGTAGCATGCTCGAATTTCACCGTAATTATTTCCGGAGAAACAGGTTGTGGCAAGGAACTTGTGGCCCAGGCGATCCATTATGCTAGCAATCTGTCGGCGGGGCCATTTATCGCTATTGATTGCGGGGCTTTACCGCCGACCCTTCTGGAAAGTGAACTGTTTGGCCACGAAAAGGGGGCGTTTACCGGCGCGGTAACTCAAAAACGAGGAAAATTTGAAGAGGCCGGAAAGGGAACCATCTTGCTGGATGAGATTTCCAATATGCCCTTTGATGCGCAGGCCAAACTATTAAGACTTCTTCAGGAAAAAAAGGGGTACAGGGTTGGTGGCACTGAAACCTTTACAATGGATGCTCGCCTTTTGGTTGCCAGTAACCAGAACCTGGAGACCGCTGTTTCCGAAGGTAATTTTCGTAGTGATCTTTTCTACAGATTGAACGAATATATCATCAAAATACCATCACTTCGCAAACGGAAAGAAGATATTCCTTACCTTGCCAATCGATTTATGAAAAATACATCTGATGAACTTGGCAAAAATGTGACCGGGATTTCTCCTTCAGCCATGGAAATTATCATATCCTATGATTGGCCGGGAAACGTTCGGCAGTTGCGTTCAACCATCCGCCGGGCCGTACTTCTTGCCAACGAGATAATCACCGAGAGGGAGCTTAAGCAAATTGAAACCCCGATCTCCGGAATAGATGTTCATCCGGCAACCGGCCACGATTTTCCATGGGGCGACTGTTCATTAAAGGAAATCGTAAAAAAAAGTACCAATGAAGTTGAAAAGGAGATTCTTCAGCAGGTCTTAAAGCATACCGGCGGAAATAAGGCTAAGGCGGCCCGCATCCTGCAGATAGATTACAAAACGATTCACACCAAGATAAAATTGTTTGGAATCCCAAAAAATGGAGGAACTTATGACAAAAGATGAGAATCTAAAGAAAGAGCGTCGGGGTGGTTTTGAGGGAATGCTGGGAGGGCTCTCTGAGCTTCTCGAAAAGATCGGAGATTTAGCTGAAAAAGGCGAGCAACTTTCCAGGTCTGGGGCGTTTGAAGGCAAAGATAAAGACCTTAAAGGGGTGTACGGTTTCTCCATTAAAACCGACCTGGGAAGGAAAGGCGATAGTGATGGGGTTAAGGTGGAACCCTTTGGCAACATCCGTAAAGATGAAAAAACCGGAGAATCGGTGGTTCAGGAAATTCAGGAACCAATGGTCGACATTTTTGAAGAGCAGGATCATACATTGATAGTGGCTGAGCTGCCCGGAATAGGTGTCAAGGATGTAGAGATAGATATCAAGGATGATCTGTTGACCATTTATGCTGAAAAGGGAGAAAAAAAATACCGCAAGGAGATATTGTTGCCGAAGACCTATGCAAAGGAAAAAATGCGGTTTTCATGTAACAATGGTATTCTGGAGATTAAGTGCGTCGCATAACGCTACGGGGTGGGAAGCGATGCAACCGGCGGCCAGCTCCCGGTTGACAACTGTTTATCCGCTAGTTTGCAACGAATATCAATTAACTGAGGATTGGGAAAAATGGCAAAAAATACAGGGTCACTGAAGCTTAAAGTAACGGAAGCCCTAAGTAAGGATATGGGGCGTTCCTTCGCCCGCATGGGTCCCGAAGATCTTGAAAGGTTGAATATTACGGTCGGCGATTTTGTGGAGATAAACGGCAAAAGAAAGAGCGCCTGCAAGGCAATGCCGGCCTATAAGGAACTCCGGGAGCAGTCTCGGATCCAACTCGATGGGATTACCAGGGAGAATGCCGGGGCGGGAATCGACGATTTTGTTCAGGTAAACAAGATCTCTTGCCAACCGGCAGACCGGGTTACGCTTACCCCGATTAATATTGCCCCGGCGGATCGTGATCTAAAATATATCGGCAGCCTGCTCGACGGGCTGCCCGTACAAAAGGACGACCGCATTCGAGCTACCTTGTTCGGCAGCCGTTCAGCTGATTTCAAGGTGGAAAATACGACCCCCAAAGGGCCGGTGTTTATCAACCCGACAACTGAACTGGTCATCGGCAAGGCCAAGGCAAAAGTAGTGGAGCCCCGAGGCACTGTATCATATGAAGACATAGGCGGACTCAAACCACAGCTGCAGAGGATCAGGGAGATGATAGAACTTCCCCTCCGTTACCCTGAGGTGTTTGAACGTTTGGGGATTGATCCTCCTAAAGGTGTTCTTCTGCACGGCCCGCCGGGATGCGGGAAAACCCTTATCGCCCGGTCGATTGCCCATGAGACGGAGGCCAACTTTTTTTCGATCAGCGGTCCTGAGATTATTCATAAGTTTTATGGGGAAAGCGAAGCCCATTTGCGCAAGATTTTCGAAGAGGCTGGCAAAAAGGGACCAAGTATCGTTTTTTTAGACGAGATTGATGCCATCGCTCCGAAACGTGAAAAAGTGGTTGGTGATGTTGAGAAACGTGTGGTTGCCCAACTTCTGGCCCTGATGGACGGTTTAAAGCAGCGCCAAAATATTATTGTCATTGCCGCTACCAATATCCCCAATGCTCTCGATCCGGCGCTGCGCAGGCCCGGTCGGTTTGACCGGGAGATAGCCATTCCTATTCCCGACCGCAAAGGGAGGCTTGAAATTCTGGAAATTTACAGTCGCGGCATGCCTCTCGGGCAGGATGTGGACATGGAGTATAATGCAGAGATTACCCACGGCTTTGTTGGAGCTGATCTAGAGGCGTTTTGCCGGGAAGCGGCAATGAGTTGCCTGCGCCGGATTATGCCGGACATAAATTTTGCTATGACCAGCATTCCTTATGATCAGCTGGCAAAACTTGAGGTCCATCGTGATGACTTTGCAGTGGCCCTGCGTGAAGTTGAACCGTCGGCTATTCGTGAGGTATTTGTTGAGGTTCCGGATGTTAAATGGGATGATGTCGGCGGCCATGAGATGCTTAAGGAACGTTTAAAAGAAGCGGTGGAGTGGCCCCTGAAATATCCCTCTCTTTTTGAAAAAGCGGGATGTCGTCCGCCCAAGGGTATTCTCATTGCCGGCCCTCCGGGATGCGGTAAAACCTTGTTGGCAAAAGCCATCGCCAATGAAAGCAAGGTTAATTTTATATCTGTCAAGGGGCCGGCCCTTTTATCGAAATTTGTCGGCGAATCAGAGCAGGGAGTGCGCGAGGTCTTTCACAAGGCCAAGCAGGCTGCGCCCTGTATTATTTTTTTTGACGAGATTGATGGGCTGGTACCAATGCGTAGTGGTAGTTCCATGGATTCAGGCGTGGCCGATCGGGTTCTCAGCCAGTTTCTGTCCGAGCTTGACGGGATAGAAGAGTTGAAAGGTGTTCTGGTGCTGGGAGCTACGAACAGAATTGATATGCTCGATGCAGCGATCCTCAGGCCGGGCCGGTTTGATGAGATCATCGAGATTCCAATGGCCGACGAAAGAGACCGCAAAGAGATATTTGCCGTACATCTTAAAAACAAGCCGCTGGCTCCGGAAATAAGCAATGATGACCTTGCTGCTCGAACCGAGGGTTTCAGCGGCGCCGAGATTGCATCTGTTTGCAACAAGGCAGCTATTATGGCTGTGCGGCGTATTGTGGATGGCGGACTCGGGGAAGAAATCTCATTGACCAAGGCTGAGGTTCGCATTGAGAGTGATGATATTAATAACACCTTGGAAGAGGTGCGACAAACAAAGAAGAACCTCGAAATATAGGGGAAATATTGCCAATTTTTTAAAGATGTCCTGAAATATTGTCAGTCAAGCAGATGTTGATGTTTAAGTTGAAGCTTTAGAGAGCAGCAATTCTCTGCTTTCGACGGCTATTTTTCAAGAAACCATGAGGTTGTAGTTGGAACTGACTTCGCAATATAAGCAGACAGAAAATACTGGTGAGGCGATATATTTGTACTGTCTGGCGCACGCCGACTTTCTGTCGTCTGTTGAAGGAACCGGGGTGGATGAGCGCTATTCCATTACGTTGTTGCGGCGCCATGATATCGTGGCAGTGTGGAGCAAGGTGTCTCTTGATGATTTCTGTGGGGTGACCGCTCCATCCAGACTAAAGGATATTTCCTGGGTCGGGCCTCGGGCTTGCCGGCACGAAAAGGTTGTGAAGCAAATCATGTCACAGTCTCCAGTGCTGCCGACCCGCTTCGGCACCATTTTTTCGTCGTTTGCCGGATTGGAAAAGCTTCTGGAAAAACACCACGATGAGGTCTTGGAGTTTCTCTCTCAGGTGTCAGAACGGGAAGAATGGTCTGTTAAAGGTTTTTTAGATCGGGACCGGGCAAGAGAGGAACTTTTGTCACTGGAATTTTCCAAGCAAAAGAAACGTCTTGCCTTATTGTCTCCGGGCAAGTGTTATATTCAGGAAAAGCAGATCCGTAAGGCTGTGGAGCAGGAATTAAACACTTGGTTACAGGAGATGTGCAACGGCATAGCCGAGTCTTTAAACCGTTCTGCCGCCGATTTTTCTGAGCGAACGGTACTTTCTCGCAATGCCACAGGTATGGATATGGATATGATATTGAACTGGGCTTTTCTGGTACCCAAGGAGGTGACGGCGGAATTTCACACCCTGATCGATAAGGCCAATCAAGATCATGACTGCCATGGCCTGATGTTTGTCCTGTCCGGACCGTGGCCACCCTACAGTTTCAGCCCCACTCTGGACACTCCGACTTGATTAATTGCAGCTTTAAAAAGTGCCTATGAAATTCTTACTCTATGCCATTATTCCCAGTTGGGAAGATCAACAGCCTCAAGTTCTGGCAGGCATTGATGGCCGGCCGGTCTTTTTCATCCAGAAAGACGGAGTCGGTGCTGCAGTTTCCAGATTGGAAAATACTGTTCAGGCCCCGGATATCACTCATATACTGACCTACCAGAAGGTTATTGAGACACTTCATAATAAAAGTTCGGTTATTCCAATGCGCTATGGGTGCCTGTTTGAAAACGAACCGCAGATCACCAAAATGTTAGAAGAACATGGCAATGAATACCGGGAACTTCTTAAAGAGATTGAGGACTGCGTGGAGATGGGAATTCGTATCCTTGTGCCGGATATCAATTCTCCACATTCAGTGCGTGATGGAGAAGAGGCCAATTTGAAGGACCCGAAACCGCTGACGCCGGGACATGAATATCTTGCGGCTCTTAAAGCCAGATACGGACTGGATCAACAGTTTGCCAAAGAAATGACCCAGGTGTCCCAACAATGCCGAACGGCTTTTTCCGGATTGTTCGTGAAGTATAAAGAGGAATATACTCGGCCCTTGAAACAGCAATCCCCATTCCAGAATATTTATTCGTTATTTTTTCTCGTACCAAGACAAAGTGTTGCGTCTTTTCGTCTTGCTTTTCAGGATTTATGTCGCAGGCAGACATATAAACTTCTTTTAAGCGGCCCCTGGCCACCCTATAACTTTGTGCTGCCGGACAATTTACCGTCAGGGGACTGATTTTATTTTTCTCAACCGGGGGATACCCCAAGGGCACTTCCTCGCTACCGCTCAGGGCGCAAATAATTTTCACCCTAGGGTCTCGAAGTGGGGACAGAATTAAATTCTGTCCCCATGCGAAGCAGGGCGAAGCGATGTTCGACACTTTTGTTTTAGCTTTATGAGGTGGCTGAATAGTTACGATTTTATTACTATTTTAGTAAGCTAATTATTAGTACAGGTTTAAATAAAAAAACAATGAAAGACTACAAAAAACTTTTCACAATGTTACTGGATGTTATTCCCTCCTCGGTTGTGCTGTTAAGCCGGGATTTGCGTATCATCTCCGTCAATCAAAATTTCCTTTTAAAAAATAAGCTTAATATATCCGGTACTGTTGGTTATCAACTTACCGAAGTGTTTCCCGAAATAATCCTTAAGGAGATTAATATTGTCGACCAAATACGGCAAGTCTTCAAGACCAACCTGCCCACCACAGGACAGCGCATGTCTTATCGGGCACCTGGTGTCCCTCTGACAAATTATTATTACCGTATCATCCCTTATTCCCACGAGGGAATTGTTGAAGGTGTGATTTTTCTTATGGACGATATTACGGAAAAGATCCGATTGAGTGATGAAGTCGATCGTGTTGAAAGTTGCCTGATAAGTGTCGTTGAGTGTGCCAGTGATATGGTGTTATCACTTGATATCGATGGCAGAATATTAACATGGAACCCTTCTGCCGAGAGAATCTCCGGCTACTCATTCGATGAAATAAAGGGTAAGAAGTTCGTCAACTTCTTTGCCGAAGAGTTTTCCGGGAAAATACAGAGGCTGTTATCCGGCACGGTGAAAGGCATAAGGTCTCAAATGGCAGAATGGGATCTCATAGCAAAACAGAAAATAAGAATCAGGGCTTCATGGGTCTGTTCACCGATGCAGGATACCGACATGAATACTGTTGGTATAGTTGTAGTCGGTAGAGACCTGGATGAACGTCGCAAACTTGAAATGGAACTTATTCAATCGACGAAATTTGCCGCACTGGGGGTAATGGCAGGAGGAATTGCCCACGAAATTCGAAATCCTCTGGCCATCAGTTCGTCTTCAGCGCAGTTTCTTATGGAGGATACGGTTACCGAAGAATTTCGTAAAGAGTGCGCTGAAAAAATATATACCGGTATTCAAAGGGCGGCCAATATTATAGAGAACCTTTTAAGATATGCCCGACCGGCAATGAATTTTGACATGAAGCGCCACGATCTTAACGTTCTCTTGCATGACACGCTTCAATTGGTTAATAACCAGGCCAAAATCAAGAAGATTAACATTATAACAAAGTTCACCAAGGAGTCCATTTGGATAAGCTGTACAAGCATCCTTCTGCAACAGGTATTTATGAATATTTTGCTGAATGCAATCAATGCCATGCCGGACGGTGGAACCTTAACCATCTCTTTGAAAAAAATAAATCGGGCGGTAGCTGTTACAATATCAGATACCGGTATTGGTATTCCCGAGAGAGAAATTGACAATATTTTTGACCCGTTTTACACGACTAGTCGAGAAAAAAATGGGACAGGTTTAGGTCTTGCCCTCTCATATTCCATTGTCAAGCAGCATGCTGGCATCATTGAGGTGAAG
>Ga0307991_1002569_pt1 | contig 12227 bp, 20 predicted proteins | sample EllFjometagen131_FD_203146 | JGI IMG/M metagenome (GOLD analysis project Ga0307991, IMG submission 203146) | Marine microbial communities from Ellis Fjord, Antarctic Ocean - #131 | ecosystem: Environmental > Aquatic > Marine > Unclassified | place: Southern Ocean | collected 2014-10-08 | reverse complement strand
GTATTGGCAGGCATTAAATTAGGCAAGCCATCGCTCAAGCATCTGGATGATTATGCCGCTGAAGTGGAAAAACTGGGCATTGATAAAAAGCGTATTTCACCACTGATATTGCCGGATTACATTCCAGATCACGTGAAAGCAAAACAGATGACCGAGGAATATCTCGGCACAACAGTTTAATAAATATATAAAAAGCGGTCGCAAGATCGCTTTTTTTTATCCCTGACTTCTTACACTGATTTGACGATTATTGCCCTGACTTTTTACATTATTTAGACAGCATATTCTCATAAGCCTATACAGGGTAGAAAATTAACGAAACTATTAAAATATAGGAATTATGATTCCTATAAGACCTATAAAAAGAACCATGAATCCTTTGTAGTTTACCATAAATTTCAACTTCTATTAAAGAGCCAGATCAGACCCAGCAACAACAAAGCACATACCCACATTATTTTGTGGGTATGTGCTTTGTTGTCCCGGAGTCAAATGAGAGTTTTGGGATTTGCATAAAAATTACACTGAAGGGTCTTCATTAAAAAGAGAGCTTGACGGTGTAGTTGTTGTGACAAAATTGGAATTTTTAGGAGTAATAATGTTATTAATTTTGAATACGATAATGACAGAAGAAGGGCGTCAGCGCTTTGACGCTTTAGTCAGAGAAAAACTATTTCCAGAGAGTAAAACGACAATTCGTTATTTGAACGATAAATTTGATGATCTTGAAAATTTTACGCATTTAATTGTGAGCGGTTCCAGTTTGTCAGCAGTTGAAGGCAGTAACTGGGATAATAAGATATATTCGATATTAGATCATTTCGTCAGTAATGATAAAGCAGTCTTGGGTATATGTTATGGACATCACATTCTGGCACGCTATCTTGGAGGTGCCGAAACGGTGCGCAAATCAGTGGCTGTGCAGTATGGTTTTCGATTGATCCATATTGAAAATAATCCATTGTTTGCCGGATTAACCGATATATTTGCCATGGAAGCACATGGCGACGAAGTACATGATCTATCATCAGATTTTCGTGTGATTGCCAAAGATGATGATGGCTGCATTCAAGGTTATCAATATCAGGATAAACGAGTGTGGGGTATCCAGTTTCATCCTGAGTACGGATATTTTGATGGGTTACTTTCGTGGGAACGTAGATTTAGAGAGCATCCAGAGTTAAAACCATGCTTTAAAGACAGTGTCCCGAGTCACCGAGTAATGGAGCAAAACCGGATATTATTTCAGAATTTTTTGAAATTATAATTGAAAGAGCTTGCATAGTTATTAATCATTTCTATATTTTGATAGATAGAGAAGAGGTTAATGATGAAGATAAATTTTCTGATCCTGGTTTTGATAATATGCTTTCGTATTGCCGCTGAAGAAAATAAATATAGCTTAGAGCAAAGAGTGCCTGGAGAATATGGTGGATATGAAGATATTTGTCCTGCAGGGGTCATTATTGAGGGTTTTGAAGATGAAGATGAAACCGAGAAATTTGAGCATAATGTAGATTTCTTTTTCTGGTTGACCGAGAAGCTATTTGGCAGTGACAATATATTTAAGGGGATGAGTCTGGGAATTACTTACAGCAAATTATTAGAGCAGCAAAGTATCTGGGAAGATGTAGTTGAATATGAGCTGTATGAAGGATATGAGGCAGCATCTTTACTGGGAAACCCAGGATTAAATGGAGTTTGGAAACTGAATTACCGTCTTTGGGATCACCTGTACATTCAGCCTGAATTTAAGTATAATTACCATAATTCGGAACTGGAAATAGAAGAATTTCCGATTTTGCGGCATGATATTCCTGAAGTGAACAATTATCTCAATATTGAGGCAAAACTACATTATATTAGCTTTCCCTTGATGCTCAGATATGAATTTGCATTCAGAAACAAAATAAAGCCGTATCTGGCAATTGGACCTTCAATAAATTATTTTGTTGCCGGAAGTGCAGATTGGTATTACAGTTCTAATCTTGAAAACGGGGGAAAGGTATTTAAGATGCAGGGCAGTATTGATCTGGAGAATTTGGAGGGATATTGTCTGGATATTTCGGGAATTCTTGGTTTAAACTGGAGTAATTATTTTTTTGAGATAGGTTTTGAGAGCAGTCTTACAGACTTAAAAAATGTGAAGCGGGAAGAATACATGAGTGATGCTGATGGCGAAGTGGAGGAATTTCTATTAAATACTTATGATTACAGGGAAAATTATATATCACTGAATGTGGGATTTCACTTTGGAAAATAGTAACAGAATTGTTAGTTATAGAATTATCAGGAATAAATTTAGCTTGCCATAAACAGCAGTTGAATATTTTTTGATCTTCAGTGGAAAAAGTAGCAGTGCTTTTTTTGAAATAGTGTTTTTTAAAGGAGACTTGATGGCAGGAACATCAGATATAAGAAATGGCATGATCATTAATTTTAAGCATGATCTTTTTGAGATTGTAGAGTTTCAGCATGTCAAGCCAGGAAAGGGTGCGGCGTTCGTAAGAACCAAAATGAAAAGTATCACTACCGGTAAGGTAATTGATAATACATTCCGTACCAGTGATAAATTAGAAGAAGTAAGAGTCGAAAAACAAAAGAAAGAATATTTGTACAATGACGGGCAATTTTATGTGTTCATGGATAGCATAACTTATGAACAGATGAATGTACCACCGGAAGCTATCGGAGATTATGAAAATTTTCTCGTAGAAAATATGGAAGTGGCAATGAAGCTTGATCCTGATGGCAATATTATTGGAATAGAATTGCCAACAGTAGTAATTCAGGAAGTAGCAGACTGTGAACCCAATGTGAGGGGTAATTCTGCTTCAGTTAGTGGAAAGAAAGCGACAACCGATCGTGGATTGTCTTTGACCGTACCATTCTTTATTGAGATTGGTGATAAAGTTAAGATAGACACCCGCAACGGTGAATATATAGAACGCGTATAAGCAAGGAGAGGCATAATGGCAAAAGGAAGATCATTTGCAGCAAAACTGGCGCATGAGCTCAGTACAGAGGGAAAAGTAATCTGCCCTAAATGCAATACAGAAATAAAAAGAGTAAAATTAATTCGTAAAAGACTTTCAAAAGGTAATTCCTGGATGCCTCGTTACGAATTTATTAGTGTCTGTAAGTGCAATGAAAGTGATTTGATGAGCGGAAAATTATAAATAAAATTCACTCAGAAATAACTAACCCCGGAATAATCCGGGGTTATTATTTTTTGTGGAATGTTTTCAAATAGATCAATGTTGAGATTCTTCTATAGCTTCTTCCACCGCATCAATAAGATTAATGAGATACTGACGATTTGACCGTGACAGGTAATGATGATCTTCAATGAAACCGAGGATCAGATGATACATAAAGTGGCTGTTGTGTAGTGCGAGATAGCGAGGAGTGATTGTGTTATTTTTTTTAATGATCTTTTCTTCGTCGAGTATCCCTTTTCGTAAATGATTGATTTTTTCTTGATAAGTAGTGTATAATTTATTAAGCACAATCCTGTTTTGCTTATCTGCTTTTGCTGAGATTGAAGACACCGTTTCAATATCGTGTGGTTTCAAATAATCCCAGATAATACGAATAGTCCATTCTCTTTCCAAGTCGTCAAGATCAATGGATTCGGATATTATTTTGCGCATTGAGGAGCACTCAAGAGTAAGCCCCATAAGGTATTGACTAAATTCATTAGCACCTTTTACGGAATTGGACATATTATTGGCAATATCATTGAAAATACCAAGTAATTCAATGGTATTAGTAATATTCAGGTCAATTTCATCAATATAAGCAATATTATCTTTATCTTGCTGTTTTGGAAAGGCATAAGCCGATAAGGCGAGGGCAAGACAAAAGATAATAATCGTAATTTTTTTCATAATAACCTCCGGGGATAAAAAAAAGGGAGCCTTGCAGCTCCCTTATTATGGATTAGTAACGTTTCTTTTCTTTAACACGGGCAGCTTTACCTTTCACTCTTCTAAGATAGAAAAGTTTGGCTCGGCGTACACGACCCATGCGAACGACTTCGATTTTGCTGATATGGGGTGAGTGAAATGGGAATATTCTCTCAACAGCGATGCCGCCCGAAATTTTACGCACTGTAAATGTATGGGAGATTTTCTCTCCTCGTCTCTGGATCACGATACCCTGAAAAACCTGAATTCTTTCCTTTGAGCCTTCTTTGATAAGATAGTGAACCTTAATGGTATCACCGACTCTGAATTCAGGATGATCAGTTTTCAGTAGATCCGCAGTAGCTTCATGAATAATGTTCATGTTACCTCCTTTATTTTTCGGAAAGTAATCGATCGAGTATTATAGCAACAGCACTTCTGACGGAAAGGTGATTATAATCTGCATTTCCCTTTACGGGTTGCAATATATAATCACTATCAGTCAGAGTTTCTTCAGTAAGTCCATTACCCGTACCAAATAATATGAGATGTGGGGCATTGGACGAAAATAAATCTTCTTTAAAATCATCAAAACTGGTTTGATCATTTCTACTCACAGCAGTAGTACTGACTACAACTGGATCGAGCTTTTCCTGTGAAAATATCTTTTCTTTTGTATCATTAAGAGATGCAGAATATTCAAGTCGTGATAAAGCCTGGACCCGATCAGGATTATATTTCGCAGCCACATCTTTTTCCCAGAAGGCAAGAATGCGATTGAGCATTTCCTGCTGACTGGCAAGAGGAGTGACAACAAAGTACTTTTTCACACCATAAGTACGGCATGTTCTGGCAATATCATGTATATCAAGGTTAGTGATAGATGTATTCACGACATCTCTGAATTTATTATAAACAGGATAATGTATCAGGGCAAGATAAATATTACTATTCATCGATAAGGTCCGGTCTGATCTTTAAGGTCAGTTCCCAGGATTTCTGTTGACGCCACTCGCTGATCAGCTTGTGATTTCCACCCAGAAGAACCTTTGGAACTTCAATGCCGTTAAATTCAGGAGGTCTGGTGTATTGAGGACATCCTAATAGACCATCCTGATGTGAATCAGTAAGTGCTGATTCCATATCACCCAGCACCTGGTCTTGCAGCCTGGCAACGGCATCAATTAGCACCATTGCAGGCAATTCACCACCAGAAAGCACATAATCACCGATAGAGAATTCTTCTGAAACATACGCAACTCTTATACGTTGATCAATACCTTTATAATGACCGCAGATGACAATTATCTCATCGATTTGACACAGTCGGTTAATATGGGTCTGTTTGAGCAAGGGAGCCTGAGGTGTAAAGAATATCACAGGGATATTCTTTTCTTGAAAATGCAGTGTTTTAAGGGCTTCAAATAACGGTTCCGGTCTCAAAACCATACCGGCACCGCCACCATAAGGATAATCGTCAACTTGACGGTAGTTACCCTTACCAAAATCCCGTAAATTTACAAAATTAACCTCAATAGCATTCTGCTTGATGGCACGGCTGACGATGCTTGCTTCCAGAAACGAAGTAAATGCTTCCGGAAAAAGCGTGATCACGTTGATTTTCATAATGTGAGTAAATCCTCAACATTTTGCACACATATCAACTGATTTTTCTTATCAATTGAAATAATGTATTGTTTAACGTTCGGGATCATATATTCTTTTTCACAGGTATCTTTCACAACAATGATATCATGAGCACCGAAATCCTGCACATCAATAACTGAGCCAATGATTTTATCATTGAACTGCACTTGAAATCCGATGATATAATCATCTTCAAACTGTGAATGCAGCTGCTCAATATCATCTTTTGGCAGTGCAACAGTAACGCTGCGCGCTTCAATGATTTCGGCGGTGACATCTTTTTCTTTCAGACGAATCCAGATATTCTTATCTTCTCTGATACTATCTATAGTCACAAAACGCACTCTATAATCTGTAAAGATCAAAAATATGTCTTTAGAATCAAGATAAAAAGACATAAATTTCCGACCAGGTTTAAAGATCAGAAATCCCGGATCATCCTTGAGGGATTTTCCTAATTTCCCGATCGGAATCAAATCATTTATGGTCATTTACTCGATAATTTCGAGAACCGCCCTCTTACCTTGTCTGGCAGAGACAGCGTTGAGAATAGTGCGGATAGCTCCGGCAGTTCTTCCCTTTTTACCGATAATCTTACCGATATCAGCTTTGTCAGCTCTTAATTCGAAAATGGTGACTTTATCACCGACTACTTCCGTAACTTCGATAGTAGCGGGATCATCAACCAGAGCTTTCACAACGAATTCAATCAGTTCTTTCATTTTATGCTTCCTCTACAGGGGCAACATCAGCAGCAACAGTTTCGACAACTTCTTCAATAATTTCTTCAATTACTTCAGCTTCGTTCTTTCCGGCAAATTTCATATTATGCCATTTTTCTAGAATTCCTGCTTTGCGAAGAAGTGAACGTACAGTATCAGAAGGCTGGGCTCCAACGCCTAGCCAGTAAAGAGCTTTATCAGAATCAATTTTCAGTGTCAGCGGGTCAGTTTTGGGATCGTAATATCCTACATTTTCCAGATATTTACCATCTCTCTTTTTCCTTGAATCAACCGCTACTATCCGATAAAAGGGCTTATCTATTGTGCCCATCCTTTTCAGTCTCAGTTTTACCATCTAAACTCCTTTTTCCATATCATAAATATTTATAGATTTTTTTTTAGTACTCTTTCCCGTCAAGTAAAAACTAAAAGGGGAAAGCTCCACCCTTCATAAACTTAGGGTTATTAAATTTCTTCATCATCTTTTTCATCTGCTCAAATTGTTTGAGAAGCCGGTTGACTTGCTGCACACTTGTTCCGCTGCCAACGGCGATTCTTTTTCTGCGGCTGCCGTTAATCAGGGCTGGTTTATCACGTTCGCGCGGAGTCATTGAAAGGATAATTGCCTCAATGTGCTTCATATCTTTTTCATCGACATTTACGTCTTTCATGGCTTTACTGTTCATACCAGGCAGCATTCCCATCAATTGATCCATGGGTCCCATTTTCTTCAATTGATCAAGTTGGCTGAGGAAATCTGAAAAAGTAAACTGGTTCTTTTTCAATTTTTCAGCCATTTTAAGGGCTTCTTCTTCATCAACGGCACTTTCAGCTTTTTCTATCAGCGAAAGTATGTCACCCATACCTAAAATTCTGTTTGCCATGCGATCAGGATGAAATTCTTCCAAATCGCTGATTTTTTCACCCATACCCACATAAATAACGGGTTTTCCTGTGACTGCTTTGATGGAAAGTGCAGCACCACCACGTGCATCACTATCCATTTTAGTAAGAATAACTCCCGAAAATTCGAGCAAATCATTAAATTCCCGGGCAACATTCACAGCATCTTGACCTGTCATGGCATCTGCCACGAACATAATATAATCGGGCTGTATTGCTTTTTTTACATCTTGCAGCTCTTTCATTAGCTTTTCATCTATGTGCAAACGTCCGGCAGTATCAAAGATCAAGAGATTATGATTTTCTTTTTCAGCGAACTTTACAGCCTTTTTAGCTATTTTTGCCACATTGCGTGATTTATCGGAAAATACCGGTATATCAAGTTGTTTTCCCAAAACCTTAAGTTGCTCAATAGCAGCAGGTCGATAAATATCACAGGCTACAAGCAGAGGTCTTATTCCTGAAAACTTCTTACGGGTAAGACTTGCGAGTTTCGCTGTGGTCGTTGTTTTTCCTGAACCCTGTAAACCCACCATCATAATCGTATTTATACGATTATCATTGAGTTTTAGTTCAAAATTATTGGTGCCCATCAAAGTGATAAGCTGTTCATGCACGATTTTCACAACCTGATGTCCAGGGGTCAGGCTTTTCATTACTTCTTGTCCAACTGCTTTTTCGGAAACCTGTTGAACGAAGTTCTTCACGATTTTGAAGTTTACATCCGCTTCCAGCAGAGCACGTTTAATTTCACGCATTGCATCTTTGATGTTATCTTCGCTAAGTTTTCCGCGCCCTTTAAGTTTGCGGAAAATGCCGTCAAATTTATCCTGTAAACTGTTAAACATATTTATTCCTGTGTTCTCAAGCTGTTAATGCTTTCAGCATAATTACTACTTTTAAAGATGTAATATCCTGCTACCAGAATATCTGCTCCTGCTTTTTGGAGCAAAGGTGCATTCTGATCATTGACTCCGCCATCAACCTCAATCACCAGGTTGGTATTAAGTTCAATTGCTTTTTGTCGTAACGTTATGATCTTATCATAAGCAAGTTCCAGAAACTTTTGCCCACCAAAACCAGGATTAACACTCATTATAAGCACAAAATCCAGATCATTGATAATGGGAAATAAGCTTTCAACCGGTGTTGCTGGATTTAAAGCTACACCTGCTTTTATACCATATCCCTTGATCTGCTGAATATAGCGATGAAGATGAGGTACAGTTTCCTGATGTATAGAGATATAATCAACTCCGATTTTTGCCAGAATATCAATATAATTTTCTGGATTGGTGATCATCAAATGCGCATCAAGAGGGATCTGAAAATGCTTTCTGATCTGACTAATCACGGGATATCCAAAAGTGAGGTTAGGCACAAAGTGCCCATCCATCACATCTAAATGCAAGATGTCAGCTCCTGCCTGGACTATTTTCTGCAGATCGCTTTCCAGATTAAGAAAATCAGCAGATAAAATTGAAGGTGCAATTTTGAGCATAATTTACCTGAATATTATTGGGGGAACGCTAAAAACGTCCCCCATGATTATCACCTGAGTTAAGGAAAAATATTATATCCTTAATTACCAGGTTAGATTTCTTGTAATTAGAGATGATCTTGTATTTATACAAAATCATTTCCTGAAGCCAGATACTGTTCTTAACCCCGACTTTCAATATACCGTTTTCAAATTTCTTTGGCGAAGCATTGGCTGCTACGGAAGCTCCAACTATTTCTTTCCAGCGCAGTCTGATTCGGGTATAATCTCTTAGTTTACTGCCAGCTATATTAAGTATTGAGTCGGAAAGAAAATCACCGACAGATCTAAATCCCATTATTTCTTTTTGCTTACCAGCGAAAATCCCCACCAGGACAAAACCGTAACCGCTACAACACACCAATAGGATGTACCCAGGGCATCATAAGGACGATTAAAGTACTGGAGCAGATAGTTGATGGTTGCGATTGCAGGAATAGAAGCAATTACGATCAGAGCTAAGTATCCAATGAGTTTCTTTGTAAAATTATCTCCGGCACTATTGATAAGCCGGATTGAGAAAATTGCAATTGCAATTAATACTGCCGTGATTATGATCATGATCATTGTCGCTGAAAAAGGAAGATTGATCTTAGCGAAAATAAAATAGGGCATAAGCAGTGCTGCAAGCAAAACAATTCCACCAAGTATCTTACTGATCAATGTATTGGATTTACTGACATTTTTCGTGCTGTGCCTTTGGTGGGTAACATAATAATATACCCCTGCAAAAACAACGAGAAAGAAAAGAATGTAAAGTGGAACTCCGAGTTTCGGGTTATCTGTGCCAAAACCTATGGAAGAGAAAGCCATGATCATGGCTATCCAGCCAATTACACTTACAACGGTATTCAGGATTTTTTTCACAATATCCTCCAGAATTATTCCTTGCCAACAGTTACTTTGAGAGTAGCGTTTATATCATTTGGGAAATTAACTTCAATTTCAAAATCACCTATACTTTTGAGATGGGTGTCCATCTTGAGAAATGATCTGTGGAGATCAATTTCTTTTTCAGCAAGAGCTTCAACGATATCATTATCAGAAACTGACCCGAATAGATGGTCATTTTCATCTGCTTTACGGATGAAGTGCAAGGATGTATTGGAAACCTGTAATGCCTGAGCTTTGTATTTACTTTCCAGTTCCAGACGTGCCAGATCAGCTTCCTGCTGAATTGACCCAACCTTGGAAAGATTATACTTATTGGCTACTATAGCAAAACCCTGGGGTAACAGGTAATTTCTGGCATAGCCGTCAGCAACATTTATTACGTCTCCGGCTTTACCTTTTTTGTTTATATCTTTTTTCAGAATTACTTTCATATATTCCTCCGATATTCAATTTATTCATCTAACTTTGATTTTATTCTTTTCTGATATCTTTCCCGATATTGTAACCAGAGGTCGGCAATTCCAAGAAATACCAGAAATATTAAATACAGATAATTCAGAAATATGATCAGAAGCACTGTGACCCATATCATGTTTTTGCCTTTCATTACATGCTTAAGAAAATAGGCATTTACAGCAATTCCCTGAATAAGAAATAAGGGAATTACTATAAGCAGAACATTGATACCGGTTACTCGCAAACCTGGAATCAGAAACAAAAGCATGGAAGCGATTAGCGGATAAACAAACCCATAAGGTAATTTTATTGCCGAAATCACTCCGATCCCTTTTTCTTTAAAGGTCAGCCATGCAATGCCTGCAAAAAGACTGGAAATTATTACCAGAAACCAAATCGCCACTCCATAAGATGTGAAAATCTGAACACTGGATTCCACTGACTGCATGGCAAGCTGAAGCATCTCCGGGTTATCAGAAAAAAGCTCCTGCGATAACTCTGTTGTCATTACGCTATTCTGCTGCATCTGTTCTATTAGCACCTGGTGAAAAAGTATCTGTCGCAAAATTCCATAAATTGCGGCGACTCCAGATGAATAAAGCAGTGACTGACTAAGGTCTCGTTTATCAGCAAGTATCTTAAAAAAGATAAAAGCTACCAGACCTACTCCAAAATAAGCATCAAATAACGACAACGCTATCTGCTGACCATTTACAAATATAACACTCAAAAGTGCAACAGCAAAAAAGCTGACTGCATATTTCAGGTTACGCTCCTGAAAATATCTGTAACTATATGCAACTATAATGAGCAATCCCCAAAATGGGGAAAAGCCGGCAAAAAACCCGGCTAATATTGCCGATATGAACACTTTATCTGTCAGTATATGGGATAAGAGCCATCTGACGTGCTTTCTTGATCTCTGTGGAAAGCTTTCTCTGGTGTTTGGCGCAGGTTCCTGAAAATCTGCGTGGCACTATTTTTCCACTTTCTGCAACGTAGCGTCTCATCAGGTTTACATCTTTGTAATCGATTACGACGTCTTTGTTCTTACAGAAAAAACAAACCTTTTTCTTCATAAAGAATTTTCGTTTATCTCCACCGCCTCTACGATTATTGGAAGGGCGTGAAGTCGGGCGGCGAAATGGACGACTTCCACCGTCGCTTCCTTCTGTTTTCGGACGCTCTGTTACCTCTTTGGGTCTGTCAGTATTTATTGTTTCTGTTTTTACTTCTTCTTTTTCAAACATAAGTTCTCCTGTATTTCTTAGAAGGGAACATCATCTTCTGTTGATGTTCCGGAATGATCCATTGGCTCTGCTTTCATTGCGGGAGCTGTTGGATGTGATTCCTGACTGTTTTCGAATTTGTCATCAGCTGAGCCTTTAGCCGGAAGATTATCATTCCACTCCAAAAAGTGTATTCGGCTTGATTGGATCTCAGTGATCTTAATATTTTTTCCTTCGTTATTGGTATAGCTGCGGGATCGAAGTCTTCCTTCAACCAAAACGGCATTTCCCTTAACCAGGTATTCTGAACATTGGGTTGCTTTCTGATCCCAAACTACTACATCAAAGTAACTTGTCTCGCTTTCCCAGTTCCCGTCTTTCTGAAACCTGCGATCTACTGCGATTGATAGTTTAGCTACTGGTGTGCCAGAAGCCGTATAGCGAAGCTCAACATCACGCGTCAAACGTCCGCTTATCGTAACGTTATTGACAAAAGGAAATCTAAGTGACTTTGACATAACTACCTCCCGTCTTACTTTTTGATAATGTTATGACGAATTATTAATTCGTCAAGACGGTAATAACGATCGAGTTCTGAAACCTTATCGGCTGAAAGAGTAAAATGATTTACAAAATAGTAAGCATCTTTCATTTTCTGGATCTCATAAGCCAGAATTCTCTTTCCCCATTCGTCAGTTTCAATGATTTCTCCACCAATTTCCTTGATAAATGTAACTAACTTCAGGTTTTCCTGAGTTGCTTCACTTTCAGGGAGTTTTGATGTTATTACTACCATACTCTCATACTTGTTCATATATGAACCTCCTTTGGACTTTGATCCTGAAGGCTTGGTATGCCCTCAGAATAGGCGCTTTTATTTTTACTATAATGATTCAGCATAGATTCAAAATCTTCTGCAAGGTAGATA
>Ga0307991_1002563_pt1 | contig 12242 bp, 8 predicted proteins | sample EllFjometagen131_FD_203146 | JGI IMG/M metagenome (GOLD analysis project Ga0307991, IMG submission 203146) | Marine microbial communities from Ellis Fjord, Antarctic Ocean - #131 | ecosystem: Environmental > Aquatic > Marine > Unclassified | place: Southern Ocean | collected 2014-10-08 | reverse complement strand
CTCTTTAGCAGCATCTTGCGAAAGCCAACCTTGAACAGCACAACGATCTGCATAGTTATTATCATCGGCTAAAAATAATCGGGGAGCTTCATTTCCATTAGAGACAACACCCCAGCCATAACCTGCAGGTTTTGTATCGTGAATGATAAAGCAAGCCGCCGCTCCCTGTCTGGCAGCTTCTTCGTATTTATAGGTCCAGCGACCGTAATAGGTCATTGAATTTCCTTTGAAAAAATCGTTTTTGTCTGTTCCAAATCCAGGATCGTTTACTATAACAACAACAGTTTTCCCTTTTACATCCAGGCCTTCATAATCGTTCCAATTGTATTCAGGCGCTACAATTCCATACCCAACAAAGATTATTTCTGAATTATTCAGCTTGATTTCTTTTTGGGCGCGCATAGAAAATGCGGCGAACTCAGTGAGTAAATTAAAATCAAATGATTTTTCTTTTCCTGAAATTTTGAGTTTATTCTCAGGTGTATTTAAAATTTCCATCAATTCAACTTCCTGAAAATAACTACCATTCACTGCCGGCTCCAAACCAATTCGCTTATATTCAGATTCTAAATAATTAAGCGTAACTGTTTCTCCTTCAGTACAAGGTTTTCGGCCCATAAACTCATCAGAACCAAGGGTTTTACTTTGATGCACAATATCTTCCAGCGTGATCGTGGCCAGTGCTTTATCTAAATCATAAGAAGATGATTTACAGGATGTTAGAAATATAAAAATGCTTAGAAAAGAAAATAGAACAAAAGATTTCATAAAATGATGTGTTTATGTTGGTGTATATTGGCAAATGTAAGGAAAGATTTTTCAAAAAAGATTAATTACTCATACCCATTATCATTCCTCCAATATAAGGAATCAACCAAATAATCCAGACAAAAAGGCTGTATCGATGAAACTTTTTTTTCAATTCCAGATTGTTTTTTTTAATAACTCTTGTTGCCCAAATAGCATGAATCAGCATTAACCACAATGCAATTTGACCTGTAAAAGTGTGGGGCTCAAAGAAATTAAAATCGTACTCGGAAATCAAATGCATAGCATAGGTTCCTGTTATATCAAAAGAAAAACCAATCCAAAAAGAAATAACATGCCAGCCTTTTAAATAGCGCGCAAAACACTCGGCCCATACTCCCAAAGAATAAAAAAGTAATGCTAAAGTTATGAGCAATGTTGAAATAAAAACCATTCTATCTTGCTTTTAGTCAAAAGTATATAATTATTTGAAATAATCCTATCCTTTCCAACTTTCCTGAATTGCCTTTCTGGCTTTTAGAATATATTTGGCTTCGTCCAAAGGACTAATTCCTTTGTAGGCTCTTGTTACGCCTTGTTCTTCGGTGCATTTTTGATAGGAATGGAAACGCGTTTTTATTTTTGCTTTACCTCCGGAGCGCGAACTTAATTTGACAGGAAAATCTAATGAAGTCGCAACGGGAACTAATCCTTCAAGCACAAATTTTCCATTTTCCATCATCGGGCTCTCAAAGCTGCCACGCATTTGAATAATATCACTTGTAATCGCTCCCAGCAAATCTTCGGGCGCAGTGATACGAAACCAGCTGTAAGGTTCCAAGAAATCTGTTCCGCTATTTACCAAACCATTCATAATGGCCATTGGCGTTGCAATGCTAAAATCGCCTGGTCGCGTGTGAACTTCATGGTCTTGTCCTTCAATGAATGTAATTTTCAGATCGCTAACTTCCCAACCTTTTGGACCTTGTTTAAGCGCTCCTGCAATAGTGCGTTCTATCTCGTTTTGGTATTTTCGCTGAACATCATTTACACCAACTTTCGATTCATAAACGACTCCACTTCCTGGTTCTCCTGCTTCAATTTTAAATTTGACAATAGCCCAACAGGGTTTTGGCATCCAATATTGGGCAAAGCCTTCAGCAGTTGTTTTTGGACTTTCTTTGTAAATAACAGTCGGATCATCAAATTTAGCATTGATGTTAAATCGACTTTCCAGAATTCTTTCCATTACTTGTATCTGAATCCAGCCCATGATTCTCAAGTGCAACTCTTTTTCTTCACGTAGCCATTCAAACTCAAGAGATGGATCTTCGGACGTAAGAATATGCAGCGCTTCAGCCAAATCACTATAATCCTTTTCATTTTCAGCACGAACCTGAACAGTAAGCAAAGGACTGTTAAGTCTGACTTCTTCAGGAACCAGTTTAGGATTTCCTAGTATATCGCCAATCCGAGCATTTGCCAAACCACAAACAGCAGCCACATCACCTGCAGTAACAAAAGAATTATCTTCTAGTTTCCCAGCCTTGTATCGCTTAATCATACTAACTTTTTCTTCTGTATTCTGAGTTGCATTTTTAATTAGATCACGATTTGAAAGTTTCCCTCCAAATAATCTCACTCCTGCGACTTTTCCAAATTTTTTATCATGATCTATTCTGAAAACCAAAGCAGAAAAGGCATCTTCTTCTTTTCCTTTAGCATTGGGCATATAGTTGATAATAGCATCCAATAAGTACTTAACACCAAGCATATTTTTTGCTGCTCCCATTAAAATGGGGTGGAGTTGAAAGCTTGCAACTGCTTTTCTTAAATTATTTTCAAGTTCTGTAAAAGGAATCGGATGACCATCAAGATATTTTTCAAGAATTACATCACTCGTATTTGCAATACTTTCAATTATTTTTTCTTCTTGATGAATCTTATTCCAACAATCAAATAGTTCTGCAGAATCTCCTTCCCCTTCCTTTTTACTCTGTTTCAGAACTACAATATCTGGACTCAGGTCGCTTTGTATTTCAGCCAGAACTCTTTGCGTATCTGCTCCCATTCTATCAATTTTATTGATAAAAATGAGTGTGGGTATTTTATGCTCTTTTAGAGCTAGCCAAATATTTTCGGTATGCGCTTGAACACCTTCAACAGCAGAAACTACTAAAATTGCAGCATCCAAAACACGTAATGAGCGTTCCACTTCGGCCGAGAAATCGATATGTCCAGGAGTATCAATCAGATTAATTTGAACATCATTCCAAAAAAAAGTTGATGTTGCAGACCGTACAGAGATACCACGTTCTTTTTCAATATCTAGAAAATCGCTTTGAGTCATTCCTTTATCAACATTACCGGGTTTTGCAATTAATCCAGCCAGATATAGAAAACTTTCTGTAAGAGTTGTTTTTCCAGCATCTACATGAGCTAACACTCCAATATTGATTATTTTTTTGCTCATATCGATTTGAATCCTAGTAAAGATTCGCAAATATAATACGTTTTCTTACTAAGAAAAATCGATAATTTGAACCTGAAGGAGGTGCAAAAAATGCTTGAAATTATAGAAATAGTTGGTGCTTTATCTTTTTATGCAGGAATTTCAAGTTTAAAGATACTCCCCTTTCCTGCTTCACTATCAACACTTATCTTTCTTTCATTTTTATAAACGAATTCTTCGAAAATAATCAAACCCAATCCTGTTCCTTGTTCATTCTCAGTACTTAGTGTATACTGATCCAGATCAAATTTAAATAAATTATTTATCTCTATTTTACTCATTTTCAACCCATTATCTTTGATTCTGATTTCAATAATCTGTATTGATCTGCAGCACTAAAATCAATTTATAAAAATAATTTTTTCGATCTGCTATTTTGAAAAAATATTAATTGAAGCCCCATTTACTTAATGACTTATATTTTTTATACATTTAACGTCTATTTAAAACACAATCAAATTCAGGTAATTTACCTAAATGTACAACCAAAAACAAAACTTATGAAACGATCAATTTTCCTCTTTACTTTTATTTTTGTTTTTTTGCTCAATGCTTCAATATTTGCACAATCAAAACAAGTCGTAAAAAAAATAATCGAAATTGGCCAAACCGATAATCAGGCCATGAAACATTTAGACATTCTAACCAACCGTTTTGGTGGCCGACTTATCGGATCGGATGCTTATGAAAATGCTGCAGAATGGGCTGCCAGTAAATTCAAAGAATGGGGCATGCAGGTGGAGATGGATTATTCAGGCACCTTACCTGTTGGCTTTAACAGAGGCCCCTGGTTTGGCAGAATGCTCAGCGACAATGGAATGCAATTACATTTTGCTACTCCTTCTTATACTTCAGGCACAACCGGAGTTCAAAAAGGACATGTGCTTATTGAACCAAAAACTCAGACTCAGTTCAATCGGATGAAAGGGAAACTTAGTGGAGCATGGGTACTCGTTTCAGGAAAAAACACGGGCTGGCCTATCGATATTTCGGCAAAAGCCGATCATTTACGAGATTCTCTAATTGCAATTAATCTTGAAATTGATAATAAAAACAGGGCGATTAGATCTTACAATTGGAATAACAGAGACAGTGTACAAAAAGAAATGCTCCCATACGTTGAGGAGCCCGCCTTGTTTTATCGCCAAATGAGAGAAGCAGGAATATTAGGAATCATCCAATCGGCTTCTGTGCCAATCAGAGCACTCTACGATCGGAAAAATATCGATTCAATGACTTTTGAAACACTTCCAACCACTCCTGATATCAAATTAGACGAACATCAATATGCCATTATTAAACAAATGGTAAAAGAACGCCAAAGCTTTGAGCTTGAATTTGATATACGAAATCATTTTAAAATGGGGCCGATAAAATATTACAATGTAATTGGTATTATACCAGGCACGGAATTTCCTGATGAATATGTAATGATGGGTGGTCATTTGGATGCTTTTGATGTTGCTAGTGGTGGAGTTGACGACGGTTCTGGTGTTACACCTACCATGGAAGCTGCACGCATGATTATGGCCGCAGGAGGAAAACCGAAAAGAACTATCCTTGCTTGTTTATGGGCTGGTGAGGAATTTGGACTATTAGGTTCAAAAAGCTGGGTTGAAAAAAATGAAGATAAATGGGGAAAGATTTCTAATTATTTTAATCGTGATGGCGGACCAACGGTAACCACTAGTTTGAGTGTTACTGATGCAATGCATAAAGATATGGAAAAAATATGTGCTCCTTTAAGCGATATCAATCCAGATTTTCCTTTTACATTGAAAGAACGCAAAGCAAGCAAACGACCAACACGCGCAGGCGGTTCCGATCATGCTTATTTTGCACTGAATGGCATTCCAGCTATGTCTTTTGGATTGGAAGACACGAAAGGTTACGATTTTAACTATGGCGAAATTTGGCATACCGAACGCGATATGTACAATAAAAGCATTCCTGAATATCAGGAACATTCTGCAATTGTGATGGCTATCGTTGTTTATGGAATCGCTAATCTCGATCATATCTTGTCACGCGATGGTTATTATATTGAAACGGAAAAATAGACTGAAAATTCGTTTAAAATAAAACTATATACAATTGAATATAAGGCCTTTGGAAAGATGCTCCATAGGTCTTAATTCTGAACGGTTTTATCCTTCAGAAAAATCTGACGGCATTCTAAGGTAATAAGGTCAATTATTCCGTGCGTCAATTTCTACTAAGGTTTGTTTGAAAAAATAAGGTTTTTTAAGCGCGTATCTTATACAAATTGTATTTGGTAAACTCCGATATGTAATCAATAGAGTTTATAGAATATCAAAAGGAACCAAGGGGTTAACCCGTTGGTTAAAAGCAACTACCTTACATTCTGATGAATAGTTTAAGATTTCGATTAATTCTTAAGAAATTGCAATAAATCTGGTTGATTATTAATACAATTAAACAACGGAATGTGGAATTTTATAAACGATTTGTGCTAGGAAAAATCCAAAGCAAGCAAAATTGAGTATATTTGGTGTAAATATTAATTAAAACTTATTTCCAAATTTACATTTGTTGAAATATTCATAAATAGCTTTTTTGCTAAGGATGAAAAAATATTTCAATACTTAAATGGAATGATTTTAACATAATGCAAATAGTCGCTCCAATGAAATTACCTGCCAAATCACAAAATATTTTAATTGTAGATGACTTACTCGAGAATCTGCATATCCTTACGCATTTGCTTATCCAAAATGGGTATAAAATACGTACGGCAACAACTGGTTGGAGCGCCATCGATTCAATACAGGAAGAAATACCCGATTTAATTTTACTCGATATTGTTCTGCCTGATATTGATGGCTTTGAAGTTTGTGAAAAAATTAAAAGCAACGCACTATACAAAGATATACCTGTTATTTTCATTAGCGCCTTAACCAAAACAAAGGATATTTTAAAAGGATTTTCTGTTGGTGGAATAGATTATATAACTAAACCTTTTATTGCCGAAGAAGTTTTAGCCAGAGTGAAAACGCAAATAGAAATAAGTTTGATGCGTAAACAGATATTGCGGCAATCTGAAGAGCTAAAAAGAGTAAATCAGGAAGCTCTGGAGCAAAGTGAAGGAAAATTACAAGAGAAAATAAAAGATTTGGGAACAATAGCGGAAGCCTCTTCCATTTTATTGGAAATCGATTCCAAAGAACGCATATATGAGTTTATAAGAGATTTTATTCACCCCTTATCAGGTGCCGATTATCTAATGATTTCTGAATTCGATGAGAAGAGTCAATCCTCTTCCGCAAAACATTTATTTGGAGCAGATAACAAAATTCAAAAGATCAATAAAATTCTTGGCTTGGATATGCAAATTTTGAGAATTCCGGTAGAAAATTTGGCTGAACAGCGGGGTGTTGGATTTGGAAAAAAAATAAATCAATTAATAGGAGGTGTTTATGAATTTGTTGTTCAAAAAATACCAAAACCCATTTGCTTATTAGTAGAAAAAATTATCGGACTTCATCAATTGTTTTCTATTGGTTTTGTTTGGGACGATCGTTTTTTTGGGGAGATAGCTTTAGGCTATAGAAAAAGAAGCCAAATTGTTAAAATAGATTTGCTCGAAACTATTATTAATCAAATATCACTGGCACTCAGCAGAATACAAGCCAAAGAATTACTTTTAAGTAAAGAAGAAAAATACCGTAGTATTTTTGAAAACATTCAGGATGTTTATTACGAAACAGATTTAACAGGAATTGTGCTGGAGCTGAGCCCTTCCATCTCTTTGTTAAGTAAAGGACAGTATAAAAGAGAAGATTTAATAGGCAAATACATCTTTGATAATTATCAGGATAAAGAGGCCAGGCAAAAATTAGTTCAAGAGTTAAAAAGCAAAAAGCGACTGTTAGATTATGAAATCGTTTTGAAAAACAGAGATGGATATCCCATCTACTGTTCTGTTTCGGCAGAGATGCAGCTGGATTCAAAAAATAAATCGGCAAAAATAATTGGCGCTTTTCACGATATCAGTGAACGAATAAAAGCAGAAGAATCTGTGTTGAAATTATCTCTTGCCGTGGAGCAAAGTCCAGTTTCAATAATTATTACTGATATCCAAGGTGTTATAGAGTATGGCAATCCAAAAATAGCAGAAATCACAGGCTACACACTCAACGAAATCATTGGAAAAAAAACAAACCTCTTTAGATCAGGTGAAAAGTCAAAAAGTGATTACAAAAAATTGTGGGACACTATATTGTCGGGAAATGTATGGCAAGGTGAATTTCATAATAGAAAGAAAAATGGCGAATTATTTTGGGAACTTGCTTCTATTTCGCCTTTAAAGAATGAAGATGGAGAGATAACACGATTTGTTGCCATTAAAGAAGATATTACACAACGTAAAAAACTGGAAGAAACCAAAGATATTCTGGTAAATATTTCAAATGCTGTACTTGCTACAGATAATTTTCAGTCGTTTTCTAAATTTATTTTTGCCGAAATCAAGCAAATCATTCATACGAACAATTTTTATATTGCTTTATACGATGAACAAACACAAATGATATCTACCCCGTTTATTGCTGACCAGATAGATGCAAATTTAACAGAGTTTCCAGCAAAAAACACTTTAACTGGTTATGTTATCAATTCCAGGAAATCGATGTTGATTGATGAAAAAGAGTTCCTTGAACACATTGAAAAAGGTGATTTTGAGTTAATAGGTCCTATAAGTGAAAGATGGATTGGAGTGCCACTTTTCAATAGAGATGACGTGATTGGAGCAATTGTCGTACAGAATTACAAGGGTGAGAAAAAGCTGTGTGAAGAAGATTTAGAAATACTCGAATACATTGCCCCACAAATAAGTCTAGCTATAGAAAGGAAAAAAAAGGTATTAGAACTGAAAGCAGCCCTCGAAAAAGCACAGGAATCTGATCGTTTAAAATCAGCTTTTCTGGCAAATATGAGTCATGAAATTCGTACGCCGATGAATGGGATTCTGGGCTTTACTTCCCTCTTAAAAGAACCTAAACTTTCAGGTGAGGAGCAACATGATTTTATTGCAATGATTGAAAAAAGCGGCGCTCGTATGCTTAACACTATCAAAGACTTAATTGATATTTCTACGATTGAATCTGGACAGGTAAGTATGCTTAATACCAAGACCAATCTGAATGATCAAATTGATCAGGTTCTTGAATTTTTTAAACCTGAAATCGAAAAAAAAGGAATGAAATTGTTTTCTAATGTACCTTTTTCATCTGAAGAGGTTTATTGCTATACTGACAACGAAAAATTGGATGGAATTCTATTGAATTTGGTCAAAAATGCAATTAAATACAGCAATAAAGGAAGCATTGAAATTGGATTTACAATAGAGGAGAATCACTTTCAATTCTTTGTAAAAGACGAAGGGATAGGTATTCCTGAAGAAAAACTAGCGGCAATTTTTGATCGTTTTGTGCAAGTAGATAGCTCCTTTTCAAGTAATTATGAAGGAGCTGGTTTAGGCTTATCCATTGCAAAAGCCTATATTGAATTGCTGAAGGGAGATATGTGGGTCGAAAGTAAGGTTGATTTTGGTTCAACGTTTTATTTTACGATTCCTAAAAATAAATAATCTGCTTGAAAATCCTTATAGCTCCTACTATAGCATTCCAAAATTTGACAAATAAATTCCGATTTATTTTTAAATGCTGAAATCATTCAATTATGTGTATTTGCTTTTATTAAATTTGAATTAAAAACATAACTTTTTACTCTTTAAAAATGGACGATGATGATTTTTAGAGTGGGGATTCGGTTGATTATAAGAATATATAGAGTGGTATGGCGGGAAAGTAGATCCTGAACATTTCGACAAAGAGGATGTAAACGAAGGATTGAGAGAGGAAGATTATGGTTGCTTTGATATGTTCTAATAAACTTAAGGACGTATAAAGCTGGTTTTTAACACATTAAAAATACGCCTACAATTTATTTTCCAAAATAACGATGGCATGATTCTTGTTAATTACAAAACGATTCACTTAAATATAATAAAATGAAACAAAAATTCTCTCTAATTGTTTTAGCCTTTCTGCTAAGTAGTGTATCTTTTGTATTTGGACAAAATAAATTTGCCAAGCAACAATTCGAACAAAACAAGACTTACATTATTGAATTGATTGACAATACACAATTCGTTGGATACATTCTGCAAAATGATTCCTTATCAATCGTAATCAAAACAGAAACTATTCCTAAAATCGAAATCCCTATTCAAAAAATTAAACGGATTGAAGAGATTATACCTTCCAGATTAAAAAATGGAGAATACTGGTTCCCAAATCCTAATTCAACTCGATATTTATTTGGGCCTTCTGCGTTTACGCTGAAAAAAGGAGAAGGCTATTATCAAAACACGTATTTGATTGTTAATTCTTTTAATTTCGGAATTACCGACCATATTTCAATGGGTGCCGGACTGGAATTTATTTCCACTTTCGGATCCCTTGCTTCGGGCACTTTTCAACCCATTTTCTTTATTACACCAAAAATTGGATATCAAATTACAGAAAAATTTCATGCCGGTGCTGGTGTATTATATGCCACCTTGCCAGGGTTTTTTGATGAAGATAACAGAAGTAGTTTTGGAATAGCCTATGGCATTGGAACTTATGGAACACCCGACCATAATATAACAGGCGGACTAGGTTGGGGATTTTTTAATGGGGAATTTTCAGATAAGCCAATTATTACTCTTTCAGGAATGACTAGAATAGGAAGGCGAGTCGCACTAGTGACAGAGAATTGGATTATTCCAGCGGATGATTATTACGGCATCATCACTTACGGCATTCGCTTTTTTGGCGAAAAAATGACCGTTGATTTTGCGTTTATAAATAATGGTGACATTGCTCAGGCTTTAATTCTTGGAATCCCCTACGTAGATTTTGTGGTGAAATTTTAGAGGAAGAATTCGATTTTTAAAAAGACAAAGAATCGGAACTATTTTGAAACAGAAAGTTCCTGAAAGCCTTCCTCAAATGGAAAGAGCATTTTAAATTCCGCATCATAATGAAAAAATAAAGTGGGATTTAAATTGGGTGGAAAATGTTTTTCGATGTATTTATTCATCAGATAATCAGTAAAATATCCTGCATACACCTTCCCTACATCAGTCGCCATTTGATATATATGTTCAGTATAAAGAGAGTCTATATCATAATACAAAACAGGTGATTTCTTTGTTTCATCAATTAAAACCTGACTATATACTTCGTCAGCCACAGCATTTTCAGTATAAAATACTTTTTGCCAAGTAGTGTCTCGTGCTTCAAATTCGAACCAACTGTTTAAATTTACAAGATAGACCTCAAAGGAATTAGAATAAGATTTCTCCGAAATTTCCTCGCTAATATCATATTGAGATATTTCTTCGCTGAGTTCAACCTGAGCAAATTTAAAGATATAAGCAGGCGATTGGGCGTTTTCAAAAGCCTCCAATTCATCAGGCAAATAAACCTGAAAACCTACATTGCTTAAGTTGAGAATAAAAGAATTGATATAATTTTCCACGAAAAGAGAATCAGAAATCTGTTTTAGTAATTTCGTGTGCTGAAATAAAACCGAGTCAAGCGGGTAATTTTCAGGTATATACAAAGAATCTAAATTGTATTTATTGGCATTGTACATATCAAGAGCAAAAGGGGGAACCACCAAAACAGCTCCTTTATTCTCCTTATGTTTTATAAATTTCATGGCCATTTTTCGCTCCACCGTGCAAGCGGTAAACAATAATGCTAGAAAAAAAACAATAAAACCCAGTCGCAATTTCATATTTATTCAATGATAATTTAAACAAAAGTAAGGCTTGTCTGGTTCTAACCCAAAATTATGCCACAAACTTTTTGTTTTTATTCGAGCAAAACAGAAAACGAGTACTTTTGCGCACTAATACAAACTAAATGCTAGCCAAAAACCTTAAATGGATTCTTTATATTTCTCTTGTTTTTATATGGGGAACCTCTTTTATATTGATTAAAAAAAGCTTGGAAGTATTTGATCCCATTCAAGTCGGATCACTAAGGATAATTATTTCTTTTTTAGCGCTCTTGCCCTTAGTGCTTAAAAGAATAAAATCGATACGTAATAAAGATTGGTTGTTTTTAGGATTGAGTGGGGTTTTAGGCAGCTTTTTTCCTGCTTTTCTATTCGCTATGGCACAAGTAGGTTTGAATAGCAGTACGGCTGGCATACTAAATTCTTTAACTCCTCTATTTGCCTTATTGGTTGGAGTATATTTTTTCAAATTTAAAGCGCGTTGGTGGAGTTATGTTGGTGTTTTTATTTCAATGCTCGGCTCCTATGGACTGCTCACCATCAGTGGTGGAAATGCTTTTTCATTCAATATCCATTACGGCATACTAATTATTATTGCCACATTTTTTTATGGAACTCAAATCAATATTATTAAAACTTATCTGAGTCATATTCCACCGCTGACAATTACTATTTTCCAGTTTTTTATAATTGGATGGCCTGCTTTTTTTGTGCTTTTTGGGTTCACCGATTTTATTGAGCTTACTAAAGTTGAACCTAAGCTTTTTGAAGGTCTGTTTTATGTAGGAATACTCGCACTTGTAGGCACTGCTTTTGCGTTGATTTTATTTAATAAACTGATTAAAATAGTGACCCCAGTTTTTTCGGCTAGCTTGACCTATTTTATTCCATTAGTGGCTCTTATCTGGGGTTTTTTCGATGGTGAATCTTTTGATCTCTCATTCTTTTTATGGATTGTTCTGATTTTGAGTGGTGTATATTTAGTTAACCGAAAATAAAGACAGCACTTTCTTAGCAAATTTTTTCTTGTTTTATAAAATATCTCCATTTTATCTCCACTATTTTTTATTATCCACTCAATAAAATTTATTGAGGTGTTCAAATAATTTCTTATATTATAGGCTAAAGTTTGATTAAAATATAATCATTATGAAGTTTGAAGGAGAAAACA
>Ga0307991_1002562_pt1 | contig 12248 bp, 9 predicted proteins | sample EllFjometagen131_FD_203146 | JGI IMG/M metagenome (GOLD analysis project Ga0307991, IMG submission 203146) | Marine microbial communities from Ellis Fjord, Antarctic Ocean - #131 | ecosystem: Environmental > Aquatic > Marine > Unclassified | place: Southern Ocean | collected 2014-10-08 | reverse complement strand
ATTTTCTGCATGATCCCGATATATTCTTCAGGAGTATTCCAGTCACAAATCTCATAGCTTTTGGGATTAAGGTGAGCAGCAAGTTGTTTATGGTATATATTATCATTAAAAGAAGTCCCGGTATGAGCAGGAATAAAGTAGATCCTACAATTCAACTTTGCTATCAATTCATTTAAAATATCTGTCATTAGTTTGAGTGGGTATTTCTTAAAATTATAATGACCTGAAAAACTAATTTTCTTAAGTTCAGCAGAAACAGATACAGGCTTGATATCAGATAGGAAAGCAAGGTCTCCACCTAAACAATATTTTTTATCTTTTACCAGTCTTTCTGCTTTTTTCAGAGACTCACGGTCTCTAAAATAACATAAAAAGGATTTCTTTATAAGTTGCTCTGAGGCTGAAATATACCTGTGAGAATTCAACTCACTAATACCAATACCAAGAAAGGCAAACTTTCTTCGGTTGAAACTTGTTATTTTCTGCATGCGCAGGAGTTCAAATATCCCATTATTGCCCTCAGATTCAAAAAAGCAGGTTCCGCCTCCCCAGAAAGTGAATTTGTTCTTAAACAGCTGCCAGCCTTTTTGGAAACGCGAAAAGTTAGTTAAAGAGAAATATTTCACCCTGGGTTGTGGTGAATAGTATGCTTCCCTGCAAAATACGTTTATTCTGGTAATTCTGCTTTCCTTTAAAAAGAAATCCAAAAGATTCTTAAGCATCAGATCATCTCCGATATTATGAAATCCATAATAGCCCAGAAGATTAATCTGCATCTGAAGTCACCGCCAGTTCTGTTTTTAGTATCCTTGTAGCCGCTATTGAGATATAAATCCACCCTGCAATGCGGGAAAGAGTTATAGCAAACGCAATACCGGCTAATTGAAAATACCTGGTTAGAATAATACTGCCGACAACTACTATCAGCATCTGTAGAAATTGCAAAGTCATTATGGTCTTTGCCTGATGGCTGTAAAAATAACTTTGAAGAGGTGTGAAGAATATTCCACCGATATAAGGTATTAGTAATATTCTGAATATATTGACCGCTTGAGCATAATTATCACCAAAAACCAGTAGAATGAAATAGCGGGAAAGAAAAATGCTCAATGCCATGAAGATTAATAAAAATGGGGCATAACGTTTTTGAATAGCTAATATTTTGCCCAGAAAATCTTGCTTACGGGTTGCCGTTTCTCTCAGCAGTACATTCATCAGTGAGGTAGTTATCAAAGGAAATACAAGAGCCAGAGTGTTAGCAGCAGAAAAAATACCCAGGGCATCACTGCCCAGAAGTCTATCAGTAGCTAGATAACCAAAACGCATGGAAATGATCACAAAAATATTTGTTAACCCCAAAGGTACAGCTATCTTATTCAGATCACTAATCACCTGCTTTTTATTCTCTTTCAATATCCTGAAATGAAGGTAATTATGATTCATTAGTATTGAAACCACTATAAGTAGTATCGGATATAATGCATAACCGCTAAGGGTTGCCTGATATTTACTCTGAATGCCAAAAAAATGATACAATACCAGCACTCCCAGAAAAATTGCAACCATCTGCAGGAATTTATTGAGAATATTCTGAATATTAAACTTTTTCCAGTATCCATATGCCTGATTACAGGAATTAAGATATCTGAATATCATAAAAGGAATAAATACGAATAGTATCAGAAAACTCTCATTTCCACTTAAATTGAAGTAACCACGAATAAAGAAATGCATAAGTACTGCACTGATAATGATAACGGATATCCAGAAACGGAGGTAAATAGTGTTCAAATAATAAAGAGGATTTTCCAGATATTTATCTTTATAGCGATTATAGAAAATAATAGTAGTATTACTAAAACCAAAATCTGCAATCGTAAAAAAGGTTACTACCAAAGAGAAGATCAGATTGATCCTTCCGAATTCTGAAACTGAAAGAAATCGTGATAATAAAACATTGATCAGAAAACTTAAACCAGCAGCTACCAGATTGCCTCCAAGGACAGAGGCAAAGGCAGGTTTCAAAGAACCTGGACGCAAATTAAGATTCATCATTATATCTGTTTATGCTCTTCCAACTTCGCTTCTTTTACAGCGTTTTTTAGATATATAATAAACAGACAAATACAGAAAGCTACAAAGGTCGCCAATACAACCAGGAAAGCCCTGCGGGGTTTATATCTTCTATCAGGACGCTTGGGCTCATCCAGAACCTGAATGCGGGAAATATTATTTGCAGCTTCTATTTTTGAATTTTCATATTGCGGCCCCAGAAATTCAAGCAGAGTGGTTAGATACTCCATTTTCCGTTCCATTGTCAGGTAGGTTAACTGGTACTGAGGTATGTCCTTTAGATCGAGGAATAAGTTACTATCTTTACTGTAAAAGAATTTCTGAAAATTCTCCCGTGTAAGCTTTAACTTTTCTTCCAGTTGTGTGATTATCAGATTATCGGCATTATACATATTGCGAGATGTTTGAAGCTCTATTTCCATGGCAGCTATCCCAGCTTTCATCTTGGCTGCCTGCTCAATTTCTGCTGACAACTGATCTGGGATGGAAATTATATCATGCTCTTCCATATAATATTGCAATTCATCCTGCAGGGCATATAAAGAATCTGTTACCTCACCTACTCTTTCAGAAATAAAATCACGATTTTCCAAAGCCTGATCTTGAGAAAAACTTATCTCTAAACTGTCCAGTTGATTGACAATGAATTGAACCACATCAGCAACTATTTCCTGATCTTTATCATAAAAAGTTATAATTATTTCGTCTTCTCTACCTGTGGAGATAGCAAATTTCTTGCCTAACTCCTTAATAGCATCATCATTGAATTTGGTCTTATAACGTGTTGTGAAATCATATTTATCATTGATATTCTGACGCATTTTACGACTTTTGGCTATTGCCAGTAGACGGTTTGTACTGTTTGCCGACCCATCCATAAGGCTCCCAAAACCCAATGAGCTTAGGCTGCTGGTGATTGCACCAAATGCTCCTGAATTTGAACCAGGAGGGAGTATTGTAGCACTAGCTTTATACCATTTGGGTAAAATCATACTGATACATGCTGTCAATACAGCTACCACTAAACAAACGGTGATAATGAATTTCCGGTTACTCCATATTGATTCCCATAGCTTTAGGATATTTACTTCTTTTTCCTGCATTATATCTTCCTTATTAATTTTTTACCACAATCCTCTTTATGATTTACATGTCAACTGAAAACAAGGTTTTCCAGTACTCCAATTTATCATATTACTATTCCCACAGGGCAATGATCTGATCCCATAATGGATTGCTGAATGAATGCTGAACTTAGATTATCAATATACTTATCATTCACCCAGAAATAATCTATTCTCCAGCCTGTATTTCGTTTTCTGGCTCCAAAGCGGTAGCTCCACCAGGAATATTGATCAGGACTGAGATCAAAGTGCCGAAAGGTATCCACATAGTTATGTTCCACAAGTTTGTCCAGCCAGGCACGTTCAATGGGCAGGAAGCCGGAATCTTTTTCATTCGCTTTGGGATTCTTAAGATCAATTTCCTTATGCGCCGTATTATAATCACCGCAAACGATCACATTGCGGTCTGCTTTCACAAGATCATCCATTTTCTCCAGCATCTTATCATAAAATTCCAGTTTATATTTTAACCGTTCATCACTCATCTTACCATTAGGAAAATAGCAGTTGATCAAAACAAATTTGCCGTAATCTGCAATTATAGTCCTACCTTCAGGATCATCATCATTTAGTCCCGTTTCTACTGAAAGCGGTTCACTACGTGAAAAAACAGCTGTGCCAGAATAGCCTTTCTTGTCAGCAAAACTCCAGTACTGGTGGTAATCAGCAAGTTCAGCTAATTCCTCCGGTATTTGTTCTTCCTGTAGTTTTGTTTCCTGGATACAAAGGATATCTGGCTGCTCTGATTTTATATAATCCAGAAAATTTTTTTTAACTATTGCCCTCAGACCATTTACATTCCATGAGATAATTTTCATTTGCCTAACTCCTTTTCATACTTAGTGATCACTCCCACTCGCTCACACTCTTTATAGATAGGGCAGAGGTCACAATGTGGATTGCGGGGACTACAGATATTTTGCCCAAAAGATACCAGATAAGAATTATACATTGACCAGAGCTCTTGAGGTAGTTTTTCACGCAGAGCAATTTCTGATTCAAAAGGGGTTGAAGTATTAATGTACCCCAGTCTATTACTTATCCTGTGAACATGAACATCTACGCATATCCCGTCTTTATCAAAGGCAATTGTTCTTACCAGATTTGCGGTTTTCCTGCCTACTCCGGGCAATTGCAAAAGTTCATCAATAGTCTCGGGAACTTTGCCATCAAATTTACTGATCATCACTTCTGGCAGTTTCTTTAAGCTCTTTGCCTTATTATGATAAAACCCCACTGGATAGATCAATTCTTCAATTTCTTCTATACTGAGTTCCAGCAATTCTTCTACACTGCTTATCCGATTAAATAATCGCATTATTGCTCCTGAAGTGGTTTTATCTTTGGTTCTTGCACTTAAAATTGTCCCAATGAGTATTTGCAGGGGATCATTTGTCTGGGCTTTGATCAGATCAATCACTGGTGCTTGAGATTTTTGGAACTCTTCGCCTAATATTTGGTAAATCTTTTTAATATCTGTCATTTCTTCATCTCCGGTATAAAAAAATGGTCGGGATGATAGGATTTGAACCTACGACTCCACGGCCCCCAGCCGTGTGCGCTACCGGACTGCGCTACATCCCGACGTGGGTGCAAATAGATTGATACTCCCTTTTTCTGGCAAGCATTTTTATCGCTTTTTCTGAATTATTTGACACCTGTATCCCAAATTATTTTTATAGTACAAATTTTCTGTGGAGTTCAGTAAGATGGAAATGTTAATTGAAGTTATAAAACATGCCGTTATGATCACCGGATTTGTTTTTGTGATGATGCTTGTTATTGAATATGTAAATGTCCAGACAAGAGGCGTATGGCAGATTATTATAAATCGCAGCCCCTTAAGCCAGTATGTGCTTGCTGCTGCTTTAGGTGCTATTCCTGGCTGTCTGGGATCATTCACTGTAGTAACAATGTTTTCCCATGGAATTATCACTCTGGGTGCTGTAGTGGCTGCCATGATCGCTACCAGTGGGGATGAAGCATTTGTGATGCTGGCTATGATCCCTGGTAATGCCTTGTTGATCATTGCTCTTACATTTGTTATTGGTATTGTGGCTGGTATTTATACTGATAAGCTGTTTCCCAAATTGAGCCACATAAATAAATTCGGTGAATTACCCTTTCATAAAGAAGAAAAGTGTCAGTGTTTTTCTCCAGATAAACTCTTTCAATATCTCAAGAAACCCACCTTTCAAAGGATTTTACTAATTATATTTATCTCTTTGCTACTCGTGGCTATCAGTTTGGGTTATATTGCTGAGGATATGAAAGGTTGGATGATCACAACAATAATAATAGTTTCCATAATTTCTCTCTTTATCGTAATTACTGTCCCGGAACATTTTCTCAAAGAACATCTCTGGAATCATATTGTAAAAATTCATATCCCGAGAATATTTCTCTGGACTTATGGGGCACTATTACTGATACATTTATTAATGCACTATATTGATGTAAATTCCTGGGTACAAAATAATCTATACATGGTTCTGCTGGTTGCTCTGCTGGTTGGGCTTATTCCGGAATCAGGACCCCACCTGGTTTTTGTTACTTTATTCGCTTCCGGCACTATTCCATTCAGTATCCTGCTGGCAAATTCCATTGTTCAGGATGGGCATGGTATGATCCCTATGCTTGCCGAAAGTAAAAGAGGATTTATCTATGTTAAATTGATAAATCTCGTTGTGGGTGCTGTAATTGGGATTATAGCTCTCTCAGTAGGATTTTGATTTACTATTAGAAAGATTGCTCAGTGCGCTGGATGATCTCATTTTGCAAATCTATTCCCAGATCATTAAAGTAATCGCTGTATCCAGCTACTCGAACTATCAAGCTCTTATAATCCTCAGGATTCTTTTGTGCTGCCCTCAATGTTTTTGCATCTACCACATTGAATTGGATATGATGACCACCCATGGCAAAATATCCTCTCACCAGGTTTGCCAGTTTACTCATCGAATCAGTGTTAGAAAAGAAATCCGGAGTGAATTTCTGGTTTAATAGTGTTCCACCGGTTTTTGAATGATCAATACTTGCAGCAGAATTAAGCACAGCAGTAGGTCCTTTTCTGTCATATCCCTGCACAGGTGAGATACCTTCTGATAAAGGAGTAAATGCCTTTCTACCATCAGGAGTAGCACCGGTTTTGGAACCAAAATAGATGTGACTGGTTGTGGGCAGCAAATTAATTCGATGTACTCCTCCAATAGAAGTAGGCTTTCCATTCACTGCTTCATAAAAATATTCAAATACCTTTTTCGCCATGATATCCGCTTCTTCATCATCATTACCCCAGCGTGGTGAGTTTTCCTGGAGTTCATACTGCAATATCTCCCAGCCAGTAAAGTTTGCGTCAATCGCTGTTATCAGGTCTTCCATAGAAATGTCCTGATTCTTATATACATGCTCATTTATTGATGCCAGACAATCAGTGATAGTTCCCAGACCTACGCCCTGGATATAAGTAGTATTATATTTGGCTCCCCCGGCATTATAATCAATCCCATTTTCAATACATCCTTGGATCAAGGTTGATAAAAAGGGTGCTTTCAAATACTTTGCATTAAGTTTGTGAATTATATTATTTCCCCTGATCTTGATCGATATAAAGTGCTCAAGTTGCTTTTTATAAGCTTCCAGAAGGTCTTCAAAATTAACAAAATCTCCTGTCTCTCCGGTTTTTATCCCAATCTGCCTTTTACTCACAGGGTCAAAGCTATTATGCAGAGTAAGCTCCAATACTTTTGTAAGATTAAAGTAACCGGAAAGAATGTAAGCTTCAGTTCCGAATGCTCCTGTTTCCACACAACCACTGGCTCCACCTCTACGGGCATCTACCAGTTCCTTTCCTTGAGCAAGCAGTTCCTTGATGATCATATCTGTATTAAATATAGAAGGTTGTCCAAACCCAGTTTTGATGATCTTCAAAGCCCGTAACAGAAATTCTTCTGGACTTCTCTCCGATATCTGGATCATGGAACTGGGCTGAAGGAGTCGCATCTCCTCGATCACATCCAAAATGAAATAACTCAATTCATTTACAGCATCACTGCCATCAGGCTTAAGTCCTCCCAGATTGATCAGACAGAAATCTGTATAGGTATTGCTTTCCTGGGCAGTTACTCCGATCTTAGGTGGAGAAGGATGGTTATTAAATTTTATCCAGAAGGCTTGTAATAGCTCAATTACCCGTTCTTTTGTTAAGCTGCCATCGGCAATGCCTTTTTTATAAAAGGGGTATAAATGCTGGTCTAATCGCCCAGGATTAAAAGAATCCCAGGGATTCAGTTCACTCACTACGCCCAGATGTATAAACCAGTAATGTTGAAGTGCTTCATGAAAGGTTTCAGGTGCACCAGCAGGGATTCTGCTGCATATATCCGCTATTTCCAGCATTTCAGCATTTTTTGCTTCTTTACGCAGATATTCTGCATTTCTTTCCGCATATTCGATAATAGCTTCAGCAGATATCTTCATTGCCGTCAATTCTTTTTTCTTCTCATGAGCAAGCTTATCATTATTAAAATCAAGCTGATTTTTTGTAGTCTCAATCTCAGTGATTATGTCATGGAACCCTTTCTCAAAAAGCTGATGACCAAGTACAGTATGTCCTGGTGCCCGTTGTTCTTGAAACTCAGTAAATATTCCTGCCTGATAAGCTGTTTTCCATTCCTCATCCAATGCACCAAAAAGACGATCCCTATTGGTTTTACCTTTCCAAAACGGGATTATTTTATTTTTATATAATTCCAAAATATCCTCTGATACTTTGAATGATACTTTCTCTCGGTCATTTAATATTTTAAGGTCATCAAGCGAATGCAGAGTTATCTCAGGATAAGTTGGTGTTGCCTTGGGTGCTTCACCCCGTTCACCTATTATCAATTCTCCTTCTTCATAATACAAAGCTTTATGTTGCAAAAAATATCTAAATGCTTCTGCTCTTTGGATAGCTACAGGTTTATCGGTTGTGTCACTTTGTAAATAATAATCAGTTATTAGATTTGCGCGTTCTCCTGATAAGCGATTAATGGCAGATAATGAATTGTTTCTAAGTCTTTCTATCCTTTTATTCATTTATTATTATCCTCCAGACTTAACTGTGAAGCCAGCGTGCTCCATTTTTTCCATGCTTGATCTGAGAAATGCTGCTGAACAACTGAAGCTTTCAGAAATTTCATTAAATCCAAATTTTCCCCTCTTATTTTTAGCCAGATCATGATAGGAGAGAAGTGCTACTTTTTTTATCCCTATCTCTTGCAGTATGGAGATAATATCATCAATATCTTCTCCATTTACTTCTTCTATCAGGGGTATCCTCACTTGGATATTTGCTCCTGATTTATGTAATCTGTTCAGGTTTTCCAAAATCAATTCATTACTAACGCCAGTAAATTTCTCATGGTTTCTTAAACCTTTAATATCAAATAATATAATATCTATCAGTTCAAGTAGTTTCTCAATAGTATTCCAGTCCCAATAACCTGATGTGTCCAGTGCTGTTGTTAAATTATTACCCTTGCAGAACTGCAGGCATTCATACAAAAAATCTGGCTGAAATAGAGGTTCTCCACCTGAGAAGGTTATTCCCCCACCTGATTGTTTATAAAACTCAATATCTTTCAATAATTCTTTCCCTAATTCTTCCACAGCGATCTGATTTCCCATAGTCTCAAGTTTTTCAAGCTCAATTCCATTTGATAGGGTTATCTTTTTCTTATATGTAAATGGCACTGCTGACCAGCTTTCAGGATTATGACACCACATGCAACGAAGAGGACAACCCATAAAAAACACTGTTGTCCTGATCCCCGGACCATCATGAACAGAAAATCTCTTGATCGCAAAAATATTTCCAGTAGGCAATATTCCTCCTATTTACATTTAATTGCAAAATATATGTCTGTAATTCCATGTCAAGCATCTAAGATAAGATTGTAAAAAAATTGTTGTTAAAAATAAAGAAACCGTCAGTAATTGCAAGGCTCCAGTATCTGATCTTATTTTGCAAACTTATCTGATGGAATTCGATTCAACACCAATGTTTTTTTTTACCAATCCATACTAATACATATTAAAGTGAATTAATATTAACTGACACTTATATTATTGTACTGTAATATAATAAGATATTTATTTGATCATTAAGTTGATTTAAGCCAAAACAACAAGGCACATACTCACATTTTAATGTCACTACGTGCTAAGTTGTTCCGGTAGATAAATACTTATTGGCTGAAATGAATAATTTAATGATATATTACTTATTTTTACCGGGTTGAATTGATAACTAAATTAGAAGGTAAGACCTAACACCAGAAATTCAAAATCCATGATGAAAGAACTGGAATTCATTCCATAACCATCGATATCTATTTCATCACCGGCAATGGGGAAGTGCATGTTCAATTGATTTCTAATATAAAAATGATCAGATAGGTAGGCTTTATTACCAAGGCTGACAGCAATATTATATAGCATATCATATTTATCAATGTCATTATCATAAAGACCGTAATCATGAAATTTATAAACATCCATTCCCAGATCAAAATACCAGCCATGACTACCCATGTAATTTCTCGACTTTAATCCATAAATTGTAAGTTCATCGTACCTTTCGTAGATATCAAACCAATCTGTCTTTCTATATTGAACTGGTATTACCCATTCTGTTTTTCCCCGTTTCCAGCAGATATTGAATTTATAAGATGGATTCAGAAATAAATAATTCATAAAATTGAAATCTACTGAGACATACTCCTTTGTTTTTTTGGTTTCATTAATTTTGTCTTTATCAATTACTTTTACAGTTAATTTTGCTTGATGGTGATGCTTAACTTTTATCGGGTCATAATTATAATTAGTGAAATCTCCCAGATATAAAGAAAAGAAAAAACCACCAAAAGGAACGAATTGATTAAAGTTTGCCGTTATATTAAATCCATATCCAAACTGGTTAGTAATCCCTTTAGTAAAATTTATATCAGTAGCCAATCCATAATCAGTTCTCTTTTCATAGATATAATCATAATAATCATCAGGATCACTCAGATATGAATCAATCATACTCGGACCTGCAGAAAAAGCCAGATAACCCAGGGTTTTCGTATTGAAATTTATAGTTTTACCATATAAAAAAGCAGTTTCATGTATATAGGACTCACCATAAAACAGTGCCATATCTATTCTATAATGTCTGAAGCAATAATAATTATTACTACTTACGAGACTTATATTAAACTGGTACATAAAGCCGAGACCAAAGCCCATTGCAGGTATAAATACCAGTTTTTCTTCCACAACCTTTGTTTCTTCTTCAGCTAACAAATTCCCACTTAAGATAAATATCAGAATTAATGTAAATACTGCTCTCTTCGCTATAACTCCTTAAATCATATAGATTATATTTAACATCCAATATAATAATAGCATATACTTGTTTGTCAATGAAAAGCTGTTGTAATTTACTTTGTATATTAACTGTTATCTTGACATCAACAAAAAAAATGTTTTACAAATAATCTAACTTATAAAATAATAACATAAAAATAGTAGAGGAAATTCTAATGTATGATGAACCAGTAATAAAATTGCATGATATTCGCATGAATTATGGTGGCGAGGATGTTCTTAAAGGTATAAACTTAGAGATAAAACCTGGTCAGATCATAGGGTATATAGGTCCCAACGGGGCAGGAAAAACTACTACAATCAAAATACTTCTGGGGATGATATATAATTATGAGGGCGAAATCGAGATTTTTGGTGAAAAGATCACAACCGATCAGATCGACTATAAAAAGAAAATAGGTTATGTTCCCGAAGGAGGTGAGATTTATGAAAATCTAACCGGTTGGGAATATATAGAATTTATTGGTGAAATATATGAAGTTCCTTCTGCTAAATTGAAACAGCGAAGTGAAATACTGGCAGACTGCTTTGGCATGACCGGAGCTTTTAATGACAGGATATCTTCATATTCCAAAGGCATGAAACAAAAAATACTCATTATCACTGCCCTGATAAATAATCCTGAGATCATCGTTCTTGATGAACCGCTTACCGGACTTGATGCCAATAGTGTTATGATCTTCAAAGATATTATAACTAAACTGGCTAAGGAAGGTAAAACTATCTTCTACAGCTCACATCTGATGGATGTGGTAGAAAAGATCAGTGACCGGATCATCTTGATAGCAAATGGAGAGATATTAGCAGATGGAACTTTTGCCGAACTAAAGATGAAAAGCAAAGAAGGCACACTGGAAAAAATATTCAATGATCTCACCGGATTTCATGAACAGGGGAAAATTGCCGACAGAGTTATTGCTGCCTTGCGAGATTAATATGAAAGACCCATTTATCCTGAAAATTTTAGATATCTTCTCCTTCCTGTTTTCCCGTCAGAATATCCGTTATGATCAGGTGAGACTGATAATGAAGTTAATGCTTGTGCAAGATCGCAGAAAACCGAGTAGCATTTTTAAGAATCTTAAACCGATCAAAAATAAAGATAGTAATATGTTTCTTTTCTCGCTATTCTTTTTCGTATTAATAGGATTAATGTTTTTACCTGTCATTGCTGTAATGTCTATAAAATCTCTCCTTATTAGCAGCATATTATTTTTCACGCTCATGATGGTTATTGTCTCATATGTCATTATCATTGAATTTAGTCTGGATTTATTCAATACCTCAGATCATGTGATATTGCTCTCAAAGCCTATCGGTTTAAAAGAACTGAATGTTGCTAAATCACTCCATATTTTCCTTTATATTTCTGCCATTTCAACGGCGATTGCCTTGCCGACTATAGTTTTTTGGGCGTTCCAGTTCAACGTTTTTGCCAGTCTTACTGCTTATATTTTTGTGATACTCTCACTCTTTTTTCTTCTATTTTGTTCCGCACAATTATATAGTATGATCTTAGTCAGATTTTCCGGAGAACGGCTTAAAGATATTATCTCCCTGTTTCAGATAGTTTTCATCATTTTTATTTTTATTGGCTCTCAATTGTTTGTGCATACTTCTTCTGAATGGTTCACT
>Ga0307991_1002561_pt1 | contig 12252 bp, 9 predicted proteins | sample EllFjometagen131_FD_203146 | JGI IMG/M metagenome (GOLD analysis project Ga0307991, IMG submission 203146) | Marine microbial communities from Ellis Fjord, Antarctic Ocean - #131 | ecosystem: Environmental > Aquatic > Marine > Unclassified | place: Southern Ocean | collected 2014-10-08 | reverse complement strand
AATCCTGCCATGGATCTTGGCGGACGGCGGGCATATTTTGGTACAGGGTCCGACCTGATGTGGTCGGTGGAATCCGAACATATGAAACGGCATCACACCTCCCTTGAAGACATCAAGACAGCAGCGCGGGTTTGTGATGCCCTTCCCAATATTGACTTCATCATGTCATTTGCCCACCCAAATGAACTGGACCCTTCCATCTCCTACCTCAAAAGCTTCCAGGCCATGGCTGAAAACTGCACCAAGCCCATCGTGACCACGGCGGAAGGGATGCCCGACCTCAAAGCCATGTGGGAAATTTCCAAGATCCTGCGCGGTGGTGAAAAAGCCTACCGTGAAAAGCCTTACTGGATTCAGTATGCAGAGCCGATCAGCCCGCTGAAGCATCCCTTTACCAGTCTGGACAAACTCATTTTCTGCGCTGAAACCGGCTCTCCGGTCATCTATTCACCGGCGCCCATCGCCGGATCAACGGCACCCATGACCATTGCCGGCCACCTGGTGCAGGGTATTGCAGAGTCTTTTTTCGGTATGGTGATTCACCAACTGGCCGCTGAAGGCGCGCCGTTTCTCATGGGTGTCGGGGCTGCGGTGCTGGATATGGCCTCGAGCCAGTGCTCCTATAATGCGCCGGAATACCTCATGTGCTACATGGGCATGGTGGAGATGAGCAACTTTTTTGATATACCCAACTGGGGATACGGGGGTACCAGTGATGCCCAGATCCCTGATATGCAGGCCTCCTATGAAGCGGGCCTGGAGGCGTTTATGTCGGTTTTTGCCGGATCAAACCTGAACCATGATGTGGGATATCTGGATTTCGGTCTTACCGGCAGCCTTGATATGATTGTCATCGTGAATGAAATGGTCGACCAGATCCGGCGCATGCAAAAAGGCATTCCCGTCAATGACGACACCCTTGCCCTGGACGTGATCCCGGCAGGCACCAAAGAGGGCCAGTTTTTGACCCAGGCCCATACCCTTAGACATTTGAGAAATGTTCAATGGCGGCCGGACCTGTTTTACCGAAAGGGACATGAGCAGTGGGTAACAGAGGGCCGGACAAGCCTTCTGGATCGTGCACGGGAAAAACTCAACGGCATCCTTGACCACCATAAACCTGCCGCCATCGATAAGGAGAAAGAAAAGGCCATTAACACCGTGATTGACCGATTTCAAAATGCATAAAAATCCCCGTTCAATGGAAACCTGCAAGAATTTATGGATTGGGTTTCAAAATCAAGTAAACTCATAAACAAATAAAATTTCATAAAAGAATTTTTTAAACTTTATGCACAAAAATAAGAAAAAAAATATGCTGCTGGGATTGCATACCTATAGTTTATACCTGCATGGCATCGGTCAGGCCTGGGCAGGGTTTACACTGCCCTGGGAAAGACAACTGAGTACTTTCCAGCTGTTTGATCTTGGAATTGAACTGGGGCTGGACGGATTCCATCTGGATGACGGTGTCCTGGAAAACCTGGATTCTGCCTTTCTCAGGGAAGTGGGTGCGTCGGCAAAAGAAAAAAACCTTTACCTAGAGTATAATATGTCCCTTGATCTGGGTTCTCTGGGCATCGGCATTCAGCATGATCTCAAAGAAGGGCTGGAAACCGCCCAGGCCATCGGCGCCGATGTGGTCAAGGTCAGCATGGATCTGCCCCGGCCCCGCCCAAGGGCCGGCAGTCGGTTTCATCCAAAGGTGATGCCCTATCTGAAGGAGACGGCAAATCGTCTGAAAATAGCGGCGCCCATGGCAAAAACATATGGAATACGGCTTGCCCTTGAAAATCATTGTGACAGCTTTTCAGAAGAAATTCTATGGGTACTCAAAGAGGTGGACCATCCGTTTGTCGGTGCATGCATCGATACCATGAATGCCTGGCATGTTACCGAAGATCCAATGAACGCAATAAACAATCTTGCCCCGGTTGCATTTACAAACCATTTCCGGGATGATCGTGTTGAGTTCTGCCGTGACGGCTTCAGGGTCAGCGGCGCGGCCGTTGGGGATGGGGATATTGATATGAAAAAAGCATATGACATTATTAAAAGCAAATCACCTGCCCACAGAATCAATATTGAAACGGAGATGGGAATAAGCCTGGAAGACAAAGCGACTGCCTTACGCCTCGAGCTGGAAACCATCAAAAAAAGTATCCATTTTTGCCGGACAGTGCTGAATATCGGCAAAAAATAAGGGTACGATCCCAAATGGGCTAAACCGACAAACTTTTGCAACCATATTAAAAGCGTATTATAACGCCATGGGAAGGGAAGAAAACAATCCCTTTTGAACCGGCATAAAAAAACAAATTTTATCATACGGGAGGTAAAAAAATTGATTCAGTCTTCAAATATTCAAGCCCGATCTGTTGGCATGAAGATCTTAGCAGAGGATCAGATATGGGAAATAAGACAGGCCGCTTTTGATATTATTGAACGTGTCGGATTTAAATGCGGCCACAAAGAAGTTCATAAAATGATGAAACAGGCGGGTGCATGGATCAAGGACGATCATATCAAAATCCCACGGCATATTGTTGAGGAATGCCTGGTCACGACGCCCAAAGGCTGGACCATTTATGACAGAAACGGGAAACGGGCACTGGAAGTGGAAGGGGAAAAAAGTCATTACGGCACATCCACCGCCAGTCCATATACAAGGGATGCATTTACCGGTGAAATCAGGGAGACCTGTATCAGGGACATCGAAATGGGTGCACAAGTAGCCGATTACCTGGATGGGATTGATTTTGTCATGCCCATGGGAACCGCCCAGGATGTGCCGGGGGATGCCGCAGAAGTCCATGAATTTCAAGCCCTTGTTTCCAACACGACAAAACCGGCTGTTTTTATCGGGTACACGGCCCTTGGATGTGAGTATGTATACGAGATGGCTGCCGTGGTTGCCGGAGGACGGGAAAACTTGAGTCGGAAACCGTTTATTATCGCCTACCCGGAAGCCATTGCACCGCTTTTTTTCCCGGATGAGGTCATTGAGCGTATTTTTGTGGCAGCGGACTGGTTTATGCCTCAGTTGCCCGGCTCAACCGTCCAGGCAGGCGCTACGGGACCGGTTACCCTGGCAGGTCTGATCACCCAGATCACGGCAGAATCGCTTATCCACATCACCATTGCCCAGTTGCGAAAAAAAGGATGCCCGGTTGCCATGAGCGGTAATGTCGGCATCCTTGATATGAGGACAGCCCTCATGGCAATGGGCGCACCGGAGAACAACCTGGCCCTTGCCGCCCAGGCAGAGGTGGCCCGTTCCTTTAATCTGCCCACCTGGGGACTTGCCGGTGCAACGGATTCAAAAAGCTTAGATGCCCAGGCCGGCATTGAAAGCGCCTTTTCAATATTGAGCCACGGGCTTTCCGGCCTGAATCTGATCCATGATGTCGGGTATATGGCTGCGGGCATGGCCTGCTCCCTTGAGCAACTGGTAATGGGCAACGAAGTCATTGGTATGACAAAGCGGTTTGTAGAGGGAATCACGGTAACCAAAGAAACCATTGCAAGACAGATCATAGAAGATGTGGGACCCGGCAGCAATTTCCTGATGCAGCAGCATACCATGGATCATTTTAAAAAAGAACTGTGGACATCCAACCTTCTAAATCGCCAGGATATTGATGCCTGGAATAATGCCGGCAAACCGTCAATGGAAGACCGGGTAAAAGAAGAAGTCAGGATGATCACGGAAACGCACACACCGGAACCGCTGAACGATAAGGTCCTGTCGGAACTGGACCGTTTAAAAAAAGAAGGCGAAAGGGAAGTCCTTGCCAAATATAAAAAAAGATAATCCTTGTGCTAAACAGCAAATATGAATATATTAAATATATTATTGTCATTGGAAATAAAATAATTGACTATCAATAATTATGATGCCGCTTTCATTGTCCCGGTTATAATAAACTCCAGCAATGATATTAATCCTTCTGCCGGGCCTGAAACACGCAATCCTTTTTGCACCAAAAGCAAACACCTCAAACGGCACACCTGGAGTATGATGAAACATATGGTTTAAGTTAACGATAACCAAATAAGGAGGGAAACATGAGTAACAAAATTCATCCAGCGGTAAAAGATCTTAAAAGCGACATGGAAAAAGGGAAAATGACCCGAAGGGAATTTATCCGTATGTCAACCCTGTTAGGGGTTTCGGCATTCACGGCTACCCAGATGGCGGGAATGACCTTTCCAGGCAGGGCCATGGCCACTGCAATCAAAAAAGGAGGTGTCATTAAAATTGCTGCGCCGGTCCAGAAAGTGACGCATCCGGCACAGTTTTCATGGATCTCACCAACCAATATGCTGCGTCAGGTGGTTGAATACCTGACATATACCGATGGCGACAATGTCACCCACCCGTATCTGTTGAAAAACTGGGAGGCCAGTGGTGATTTGAAAACCTGGACGTTGAATTTGAGAAAAGGGATTAAATTCAATAATGGGGATGATTTCACGGCAGATGATGTACTCTTTACATTTAAGCAATGGCTGAACAAAGATGTGGGCTCTTCCATGAAAGGCATGATCGGGGGATATCTGGATGCCAACAATATTGAAAAGGTGTCCGGCCATCAGATCAAACTTCATCTGAAAACCGCTGAAATTGCCGTGCCCGAGCATCTGTTTCACTATCCTGCAATGGTCCTGAACCACCGTACCTTTGAAGGTGACCTGATCAAGGCCCCCCACGGTACCGGGCCCTACCTTTTAGAAAAATATGTTGAGGGGGAACAGTGCGTCTTGAAACGAAGGGATGGATACTGGAAGAAAGACAGTGCCGGAAATGCCCTGCCCTATCTGGACAGAATTGAATTTCTGGATATGGGTACTGAAATGGCCGCCATGATTGCCGCCATTAAATCCGGAGATATCGACATGATCGATTTTTCAGACAACGCAGGCGCTGAGGCCTACCTTGCTTTGAAAAATGACAAACGGGTCAATATCTATCCATCCACCACCAACCAGACACGAATCCTTCGCATGCGGGTGGACATGAAACCCTGGTCCGACAACCGGGTTCGCCAGGCATTGAAACTGTGTCAGAACAGGGAAAAAATTCTTGGATTGGCGTATTTTGGACAGGGCCTTCTGGGCCAGGATATGCATGTCAGCCCCAAACATCCTGAATACTGCCCCATTGATACCCCGAAATATGATCCTGCCCGGGCCAAACAGCTGCTTGCCGAAGCCGGCTATCCTAATGGTGTTGATGTAAATCTGGCCGTTGGCAGCGGCTGGCAGGAAATTGTCCGTTATGCTGAGATCCTTAAAGAAGATGCCAAATCGGCCGGATTCAGAATCAACATCCAGACCATGCCCAACAGCCAGTACTGGGAAAAATGGACCGAGGTTGACCTGGGAATCACCACCTGGGCCCACCGGCCCCTGGGCACCATGGTATTGAACCTGGCATATGTTAACGATGAAAAAGGCAAGCCCGTAGCATGGAACGAGACCCGATGGAGCGACGAGGAGTTCTCCAGGCTGCTGGTAGAGGCCAATGGTACCCTTGATGTTGAAAAACGGCGTAAAATTTTCTGTAAGCTGGAAAAAATTCAGCAGGACAGGGGATCCATTGCCAATGCATTCTGGATCAATGTCTGGACCATTGCCACCAAAAGACTCCACAACGTCAAATCGCACCCAAGTCTTTATTTTAAACTGGATGATGTCTGGGTGGATGCATAAATAAAAATCTGTAATTTCACCGCCCGCATGGTTTTCATGCCATACGGGCGGTCAGCAACCGAAGGACACAGGGTTTTTATGATTATTTTTATTCTCAGACGTTTTCTGCTATTGTTGTTAACCATGATTCTGGTCTCCGTGGCGGTGTTTGTTATTGCAGAATCCTCCCCGGGCAACATTGCCAAAAATGTACTGGGGGCTTTTATAACGCCTGAACAGGAAGCCTCTTTCCTGAGCCAGAACGGTCTGGATAAACCGATGCATATCCGGTACATGTACTGGGTGGCCGGAAATGACTGGATCGCCGGCAAAAAAATCAGTATACCGCTTGAAAAAATCAACACGAAAGCAGGATTTGAGGAATGGTGGGCGGTTAAGGAGGACAAAACCCTTTTGCGCTGGAAAGTGGACGGGGATGACCTTGTCGCCATCAACCGGATGCCTGACGGATCAACAAAAGAGTACAAGGACAATGTCCGCTGGAAAAACATTGACGGCGGCAAGCAGGAATTCTGGGGCATTGACCGTCAGAATCATGCCGTCCGGTGGGTTAAAGGGGAGAGCCAAAAAGTCTGGTCCTTTATCATCGGCAAAGGCTGGATGAAATCCTCGGGCGGTCCCAGAGAATACATCCCTTTAAAAAAAGGGTTTGTCCGGGGAGACCCCGGTATCTCTTTTCGTACCGGACGTCCTGTCAGCAGGAGTCTTTTTACCCGCCTGAGGAATTCTGTGGTACTTGCCATGACCGCGTTTGTTGTTGTGATGCCGCTTGCGCTGCTGCTGGGGGCCATTGCAGGGCTGAAAGAGGGTTCTTTCAAGGACCGATTTTTATCCATCGGCGGCATGATGTTTTCCGTAATACCCGAGTTTGCCACGGGTATTTTTCTCATCCTGATTTTTTCCGTGTGGCTTGGATGGCTGCCCGGCGCGGCCGTACTCGGGAATGCTGCGCCCTGGGAAAAACCAATGATGCTGATTCTGCCTGTTCTTACCCTGACCCTGATCGAACTCGGATATGTTTTGAGAATTACCCGGGCATCCATGGTGGAGGTGATGAAAACCCCCTACATCAGGACCGCATTTTTAAAAGGCCTGCCCTTTAAACAGGTGGTGTTCAAGCATGCGGTCAGAAATGCCCTGATTGCCCCCATCACCGTGATCATGCTCCATGTCAACTGGCTATTAGGGGGCATTGTCATTGTAGAAGTGGTTTTCGGATATCCCGGACTTGGGGCTTACCTGCTGGACTCCGCCCTGTATAAAGATTTCAATGCGCTGGAGGCCGGTGCCATGATCATGGTGACGGTTGCTGTGGGAACCCAGCTTGTGGCGGATATTATCTATACATTTTTAAATCCGAGGATACGGTATGCCTGATACGGCAATTATTGAAAACAATACGGCAAAACAAAAACCCAATCGTGTAAAAGAAGCGCTATCGATTCTATTCAGTTCAAAAACCGCCATGGTGGGGCTTATCATTGTCATGTTTTGGGTAATCGTGGCCGTATTTGCGCCTTATATGACAAAATATACGCCAACTGAACAGGACTGGAAAGCACCCAACCATGGACCTTGCGCCGAGCATGTTCTAGGCACCGATGAACTGGGAAGGGATTTGTGGGCAAGATTGATATACGGTGCCCGGGTCGTGCTGGTGGTACTGCCGGTTACGGAACATTTTATGCTTCCGGGCGGTACGGCGATCTGGGGGGTTCTGGTCTCTTTGTTTATCGGGGCGGTTCTGGGGCTGATTGGGGGATATAAAGGCGGATGGATTGACGAAATTGTGATGCGACTTTTAGATGCCATGATGGCCATACCGGTAATTCTTCTCTATCTGATTATTGTGGCGGCCATCGGCGCATCCGCCGTTAATGTAGTAATTGCCATTGCCATTGTCGGTGTACCCGGGATTGCCCGTCTGGTTCGAAGCCTGACCCTGGACATCAAAACCAGAGAGTATATTCGTGCAGCAGAAACCCGGGGAGAAAGCGCATGGGTGATCATGTTTGTCGAAATCCTGCCCAATACCAGAGGCCCGATCATCATTGATGCCATGCTGCGGGTTGGATATGCCATATTTGCCATGGGAACCCTGGGTTTCCTGGGATTGGGCATGCCGCCGCCATCGCCGGACTGGGGAAGCATGGTTGCCAAGGGACGTGCATTTATTTTGACCGGCAGTCCATGGGCGGCGTTGTGGCCTGCCATTGCCATCGCATCACTGGTGGTGGGCTTAAATCTACTGGCAGATGGTATTCGAGAAGAGTCCATGCGTTACCAATAAATATCTCAGCGACGCTGGTCCTGTGTATGATCGGGCCCACCGTCGTAAAGAGAAAGCGTATATATGAAACAAGCTGAAAACGCTGAATCCGTACCGGTATTGGACGTCAGGGATCTGGCCATTTCCTATCAAACCCGAAAAAGGGATGTTCCAGCGGTCAGGGGTGTTAATTTTACCGTCCACCAGGGAGAAACCATTGGGGTGGTAGGGGAATCCGGATGTGGGAAAAGCACCATTGCCTTTGGTATCCTGGATTTTCTGGGCACCAATGGAAAAGTGGTTGACGGCAGTATCAAGTTCATGGGCCGGGAGATGGTGGGCACGCCAAAAGATGAGCTTCGCAAAATCCGCGGGAACAATATTTCCATGGTTTACCAGGACCCCATGCAGGCGCTGAACCCGTCCCTTACCATCGGCACGCAACTTACCGAGGTTCTTACGGCCCATCAGAACATTTCCCATAACGAGGCCCGGGACAGATGCATTGCCATGCTGAAACGGGTTTATATGCCGGATCCGGCAAATGTCTTGAAACGGTATCCCCATATGATATCCGGTGGACAGCAGCAGCGGGTCATCATTGCCATGGCCCTTCTCAACAACCCGTCCCTTCTGATCATGGATGAGCCCACAACGGCTCTGGATGTCACTGTTGAAGCGGCTGTCCTTGATCTGGTCGAAGATTTAAAAAATGATTTTAACACCGGCATCATCTTTATCACCCATAACCTGGGGGTTGTGGCAAAGGTGAGTGACAGACTATGTGTCATGTATGCCGGTGAGATGGTGGAAGAAGGACCCATTGAGGAGATGTTTACAAACCCTGCCCATCCGTATACCAGGGGGCTTTTGTGCTGTGTGCCGCGCATAAGAGATGACCTGTCCAACAACCGGCTCTGGTCAATCCGGGGACGTGTGCCCCATCCGGCGGAGCGGTCCTCTACCGCCTGTATTTTTGCGCCCCGGTGTGACTGGCGTATCGAAGGAAAAAACCTGAAAGATAAAAGCCTGGTAAAAAACTGCACCATTGCCCATCCGGAACTTGTGAATATTTCCGAGGATCACCGGTCCAGATGTTTTCTCGGCAGAGAGACCATCAAAACACCGTGGAACGAGTATGCCAGAGGACGAAAAAAAAAGCTCATCCATGTTCCCGAGGATGACCACGAATTGACTTCCCTGGAAAATCTGCTCACAGTGGATCACATGAAAGTCTTTTATAAAAGCCACAACCGGTCTTTGAAAAATATCTTAGGCCTGGCTGAAAAAAAATATATCAAGGCCGTGGATGACATCTCGCTTAAAGTGGTCAAGGGCAGCACCATTGGTATTGTCGGGGAGTCGGGATGCGGGAAAAGTACTCTGGTGAAAGGCATTATCGGCCTTGAAGAATTGACCGGTGGAAAGGCACAGCTTATGGGGCTTGACATTGACATGCCGGTCAAAAAAAGAGACCTGTCCCTGATCCGGGAGCTCCAGATGGTATTTCAAAATCCGGATTCCACCCTGAACCCCTCGTACTGCATTGGAAAGCAGATCGCCAGACCGATTAAAAAATTCAAAACGGTTTCAAGGGGTAAGGAAAGAGAAGAGGTTGAGAGACTACTCAGGTCGGTAAAGCTTGCAGCTTATTATTACGGCCGGTATCCGCGGCAGTTGTCCGGGGGCGAAAAACAAAGAGTCGGCATCGCGAGAGCCCTTGCAAGCCGACCCTCCATGGTAATCTATGACGAGCCGGTTTCCGCACTTGATGTCTCCGTACAGGCAGCTGTTTTGAATCTGATCAACGAAATCAAGGAAGAACTGGGTTCAACCATGATTTTCATTGCCCATGATTTGAGCGTCGTCAAGTTCATCTCTGATTTTGTCGCCGTCATGTACCTGGGTCAGATAGTTGAATTTGGTCCGGTGGCATCCATTTATCCACCGCCTTATCACCCATACACCGAAGCGTTGTTATCGGCCGTCCCCATACCGGACCCCAAAGCCAAAAAACAATCCATTGGGCTCTCCGGAGATGTCCCCAGTGCCAGCAATCAACCGTCAGGGTGCTATTTTCACACCCGTTGTCCCAGACGTAAGGTTCTGCCGGAAAACGGGAAGATCTGCGAAGAGAAAGCGCCCAAATTCCAGAAACTGAAAAACGGCCATAAAATCTTCTGCCATATCCCTGCAGATAAACTTCTTGAACTGGCGCTGAAAAAAAATAAAATCTGAAGGCCTTGGGTGCATAGTGACAGCGCCTATTCCCCGTACAGTTTTCCGCCCGCCTTCCAGATCATGCTTGCGGCCGATGCCAAAATGTGCCGATCACGGGAATTTTAATACCCAAAGCAGCATTTGCATGAAACAAAAAAACTTTTTCTCTTTTAAATTTTTTGTCCCGGGAGTTACAATCGTTTTCGGCCTTGTGCTGCTTGTCAGGCATCTATTTCATATTAGGGGGATGCCTCATTTTTTTTACCATTCGCCGCGGGTTTTATTTAAACTCTTGAGATGCCGGTTTTTGACTATTCCTGTGTAAGTCAAATAAGAATCCGGCCTTAAAGGGGCCGGTTTTGAATGAGTGCCTGAACAAGAAACCCTTTTAAGATCACCCTGGCATAGCCCGGTGTTGGAATAAAAACATTTACATAGACAGCGCCAATATTCAAGGTACTCAGATATTTATAGATGCCCTTCCCATAAAAATAACCGCTGGCGATGCACGTCATTTAACAACCTGTAAAAATAGTCGACAGAACCATTTTGCTGCCTTGAATTCTGTACACACTAGATATCATACCTTTTATCCATATTATCGGGATGTTAGACTTTTTCTTGCCATGCCCCTGCGTTTGGTATGTTTTTTGCTTAAAAATTTATTAATTAGGTATTTACTTGAATCCATTAACCAGGGAGACTCAAAATGGAAGAAAAACAGCTTTCAATGATGAACATCGCATCGAATATTCTTTCGTCATATTACACCAACAAGGTCAGCTTCTGTATCGTCAACAATCGTGAACCCAGTAACAGCGAAAAAGACGATCTTTTAAAAAAATGCATTTCCATGTTTGAAAATCTAAGCACCAGTTACCTGGACGATATCCGTGAAATTGCCAAGAATATAGAATAAAGAATCCTGGCCCAAAGAACCAGGTTTTTCAGGACAAAATAAAACATTCAGTGACGAAGAATCAGACATTAACACTTTTAGGCGGCTTGGATGGAAAAATAAGTCAAATCAATTGTCCTGCCGCCCACCTACGCTTACATTTTTTTACAAAAGATAGGATCAACAACAAAGTCATCGCGTTACAAGGACCGGGCAGGGGGCTGAGCGCAGAACCCTGTGGGCAACACTGCCGATGACAAGCCCCTCCAGCCTTGATCGGCCTTTTGTTCCCATGATAATCATATCGCATTTTTCAAGACCGGCGGTTTTTGAGATAACATCTCCCGGAGAACCCTGCAGGATTAACTCCTCAAATTTTATCCCATTTTTGATGAACAATTCCCGGTACGGTTCAAGCAATTGATTCGATTTTTTAGCGACTTTATTGATAGCCATCTGCAGATAAGGCTCCCCCAGCAAGGCCGAAAATGGTCTGTGACTGTGAAGGAGCAGGACCTCACCACTGATGTGCCGGATCAGTTCCACGCAATATTCAGCAGCACGCATGGAAGAATCGGAACCGTCAACCGGAACCATAAATTTCTTAAATTCTGTCATAATTCCCTCCTTTGCGACAATAACTACAAAACAGACTCCAAGCCTGTTTCCCGGTTAGAAAAAAATGGCATATTGCAAGGATCAAGATCTATCAGTAAAATAATAGAGATGCATCAACACAAAAGAGGAGGTGTTTTTACGATAAAGTCTAAAAAGAGATCCGATGAAAAAGCAAACAGAAAAGATTTTCAACAATCTTGAATAGCTATGAGATATTTATATAAAAAATATAAGAATCCGGCCCGGAAATGTCAAGCATCCGCCGGACAAGGGTCTGCAAAAAAATGCGTGGCAATGCCCAGTATAGACCGATATCCACAGACCTTGCTCAAGGATGTGGTCACATATTATTTCCGATGCAAAACAGGTTTTTTTGCATGTACAAAATATTTCTCGCATACCTGTGTGGTTTTTGATAAACTATTTATCGATTGATGTTTTAGTTCAACATTGTCGGATAGATTTATATGCGCATCTATCCCACCCGGGAAAGGGGAAATCCTATGGAAATCGAGCAGATTTCAGTCTTCAT
>Ga0307991_1002558_pt1 | contig 12256 bp, 11 predicted proteins | sample EllFjometagen131_FD_203146 | JGI IMG/M metagenome (GOLD analysis project Ga0307991, IMG submission 203146) | Marine microbial communities from Ellis Fjord, Antarctic Ocean - #131 | ecosystem: Environmental > Aquatic > Marine > Unclassified | place: Southern Ocean | collected 2014-10-08 | reverse complement strand
AGTTTATTCAGCATTTTCCATAGATTGAGTATCTGTTCTACGGTAAATGGGGGTCTCGACTGCTGGCCATCCCTGAAGGTAGTGTCTGTTATAAAGATATCTTTCGCCGGCTTTATTGGCATCATTCTATTGTCGAAATCTATCTTTGACACCTCGTCATAGGGGAATATTGTTTTGTATAGATTGGGATGATCAACATCCTTCAGGTCGCACTGGTAAAATTCCGAATGCTGGTGCTCAAAGATGTGTTTTTCTTTATTCCATTTTGTCATGATCTATCATCCTTTAAATATTTTACAAAAAAATAGAGGGCACTTTTTGTGCCCTCTACAAGTAAACACAATGTTGAAAGGTGTACCTAATCAATGGGCGGCATAGACCCCTCTGGTGGCGTGTATGGTCGCGGTGCTCCGGCTAGGCGTCTTGCCTCCCTGACGTTATCCATTATATAGCCGCTCCTTGGAATACGGAGTGTCTGGCCAGGGTAAATAAGATCGGGATTATTGATCTTATCCTTGTTTGCGTTGTAGATCACTGGCCACATGAATGGATCGTTATATATGTCTTCATACTCCGCGATCCACCACAGACACTCTCCACTCTTTACAACGTGGTTCCCGGTAAGAGGGGCTTTTTCCTCCAAGGCTTCCACCAGAACGGATTCCCCCTCTTCAATAACAATCACCTCTTCTGTTACGATGACCTCTTCCGCGACAGGTGCCGAGGTTGCTACCTGTTTTTTCGCGCAGCACCCTGAAATAAGGAAAAAAAGGCCCACCGAAACAAGAATAGATATTAACAATATGCCTCTTTTCATATCCAGATACCCCCTCATTCTATAAAGTTGTACTGTTTGACTCAGTAATTAAAGTAAACATTACTTATATTAATATAGGGGGCTTTTGTCAAGCATTATCACTCCAACATTATTACTCCGGCAATTAATCATGATCATTAAATCTGTACGATGTAAGTATTCTCTTTGTTAACGTTCATCACGTATTGTCATATTCAGTTGCCGTTGTAATAAAAGGTGTCTTGAAGGGTGCCAGGAACCCACCACCCAATTTATATGCCCAAACTTCAACCCTTTATATCGTTTTCAGTGACAGATCGGCAAGTTGCTCAGTGCTGACCTCCGATGGCGCGCCGGTCAGAAGGCATTTCGCTTTCAATGTCTTGGGAAAGGCTATTACATCTCTTATGGATTCTGCCCCTGCCATTATCATTATCATGCGGTCGAGGCCGAATGCTATGCCGCCGTGCGGAGGAGTGCCGTACTTCAGCGCGTCCAGGAGGAAGCCGAACTTTGTTCTTGCCTCATCTTCACTCAATCCAAGGGTTTTAAAAATCATTGACTGGATGTCCGATTTGTGGATACGAATGCTTCCACCTCCTATTTCGGAGCCGTTCAGGACAAGGTCATAGGCTCTGGCTCGCACTTTACCGGGGTCGGTTTCGAGAAGAGGTATGTCTTCTGCCGCCGGGGAGGTGAAGGGATGATGGGTCGCCATATACCGATTTTCTGTTTTGCTGTATTCAAACATCGGAAATTCAGTGATCCAGGTAAAGGCTAGAGTCTTCTTGTCGATCAATCCAAGCTTTTCAGCGAGATGTATCCTCAGGGCACCGAGGGCTTTATTGACTACATCTTTGGTGTCCGCAACGAAAAGCAGCAGAGATCCCGGTTGCGCACCCATTTTCTCATTTATACGTTTTATCTCTTCCTGATCGAAGAACTTGGCTATAGATCCTGTCCATCCGTCTTCATTAACCCTTGCCCAAGCGACTCCCTTTGCGCCATATTCACCCACAAAATCTCCAAGGGCGTCAAGATCTTTTCGTGACAGGATTTTGCCATCCGCCAAGAGCAGGGCCTTTACCACGCCTCCGCTTTTCGCGGCTTCGGAGAAAACGCGAAAAGCTGATTCACCGGCCATATCTGTCAGGTCTTCAAGCTCAAGGGAAAAACGCATGTCGGGATTGTCCCTTCCATATCTGTCAATTGCCTCTTTGTAAGTGAGCTGGGGAAATGGAATCTGCAGATCTCTGTCGAGACATGCCTTGAAGATACGTGCCATCATCCCTTCAACAGTATTGATGATATCTTTCTCCGATATGAAGGACATCTCCATATCTATCTGGGTGAATTCAGGCTGACGGTCCGCCCGCATGTCTTCATCACGGAAACATTTTACTATCTGATAGTATTTGTCAAAACCGGAGGCCATCAGCAGCTGCTTGAAAAGCTGGGGTGATTGGGGAAGAGCGTAAAAGGCCCCGGGATTTACCCTGCTCGGAACAAGATAGTCACGCGCCCCCTCAGGCGTGCTTTTTGTCAGAAAGGGTGTTTCAACCTCGATGAAGCCTTCTTTCTGAAGATAAATCCTTGTTTCGGCAGCAACTTTGCTTCTCAATATGATGTTTTGCTGTAAGTTCTTTCGCCTGAGATCCAGATACCGGTATTTGAGGAGCAGGTTCTCGGACACATCGGAATCAGTGTCGAGTACGAATGGTGGTGTGTCGGATTCGTTGAGTATCTCAAGTTCATCGATTATGATCTCAACCTCTCCGGTTTTCAATGAGGGATTAATCATGTCGGCGGGCCGGAGATTTACTCTGCCCTTTACCGCCAGCACGAATTCACTTCTTATGTTATGTGCCAGCGCATGCGCCTGTGATTCCTTCTCCGGGTCGAAGACGATCTGCGCGATGCCCTCTCTGTCTCTCAGGTCTATAAAGATCAGACCTCCGAGGTCTCTCCTCCTGTGAACCCATCCCATAAGCACAACATTCTTGCCGGCGTGCTGTGCCCCGATGCTGCCGCAATAATGTGTTCGTTTATCTCTGATTATAAATTCAGACAAGTTGTAAATCCTTTCTGCGTTTCGAGTTGCGTGTTACGGGTTCCGCATTGCGAGTTTCTAGTTTTGAATTATGATCACTGTCCCCTGACCCCTTTTACAATGCTGCCGGTGTCATTTATGTCCACGGACTCCTGGGTTCCGTCCCCCATGTTTCTGAGCTGGGCCGATCCATCCTCCATTTCCTTTTCGCCTATTATCAGTGTATGAGAGCAGCTCAGTTTGTTCGATCTTTTCATCTGGCTCTTGAGGCTCCTGTTTGAGAAGTCCATTTCCGCCCTGATGCCGGCAAGCCTGAGCTCATTGCAGAGAGAAAACGCAAAGCCCTGAGCCTTATCTCCAAGGGCCGCGATGAAAATGTTCGGGCGATCCACATATCCAGTATCTCTCCCTGGTATCATTGAGATAAGCCTGTCGAACCCTATTGCGAATCCTACCCCCGATATATCCGGGCCTCCCAGCATATGTACGAGACCATCGTATCTGCCGCCGCCTGTAACAGCGTTTTGCGCTCCCAGCGACTGTGTGGTGATCTCAAAGGCGGTCCTGGTATAATAATCAAGGCCCCGCACCATTTTTGTATTTATTATAAATGGAATATGGAGGATTCCGAGGTATTCCTTCACCTTTTCAAAATGCTCCCTGCACTGGGCGCATATAAAATCCAAAATCACCGGGGCTCCGGATATAATCTCCTGGCAGGATTCATTTTTGCAGTCAAATATTCTCAGGGGGTTTGTAACGAGCCTTCTGCGGCAATCCTCGCACAGATTCTCTTCCCTGTCTTTCAGGAAACCTGTTACCTTTTCCCGAAACGCCGGGCGGCACTTGTCACATCCCAGAGAATTGATTTCAAGCTTCAGATTATCAAGGCCAACTTCACTTAAAAGATACATCAGCATGGACATAAGTTCCGCATCTATGCGGGGATCTTCCTGTCCCAGAAATTCGACATTTATCTGGTGAAACTGTCTGAATCGCCCTTTCTGCGGTCTTTCACGTCTGAACATAGGCCCTATGGTAAAGAGTTTTGCCAGAGGGTCCTTTTCGTATATGTGATGTTCTATGTACGCGCGGATTACGGAAGCGGTTGCCTCCGGGCGCATTGTGAGATACTCATTTCCGCGGTCGAGAAACGTGTACATCTCTTTTTCGACTATGTCAGTGGCTTCGCCAATGCCCCTCTTGAAAAGTTCGGTTTTTTCCAGGACTGGAATTCTTATCTCCTGAATGCCGAAATTGAAGAATATCTCGCGTATTTTTTCTTCGACACGCTGCCATTTTGGTGTTTCATCCGGCAGTATATCGCGAAATCCTCTTACCGATGTTATCTTTGCCATTACAGAATATCTCCCATGAACTGAACAGCGAGCGCATTCTCCATTGTTTACGTTGGGGTTAGCGAGCGAATAAAAAATTCCCTTAATCCCTCTTATACGGGATTGCGGAGAACCTCAATTCAATCAGAATCTTATAGCATATATCAGGGGGAAAGGCAAAGGGGAAAATGGCTCCTGAAAGCAGATATAGCTTTGGACAGGACTGTTCTTGCCGGGTTTTCTGAAAATATGCAAAAAATATGAGACAGGTTCTGACAATGCGAGAAATAGCTTGATTTCTACGGAAGGATACTATAAAAAAAGCGTTTTCCTTAACGGTGTCCATTCAGAGAAGGATTTTTCAGAAGAGTGGGGACTGAATACAAAAAAGGGACTCCTTGCCCGGATCAGGAATTCGGGCTATAGAGCCGCGAGGAGGATGTATGTTGAGAAGGTACGAAACGATATTCATTGTGCGATCTGATTTGCAGTCAGACGAAACGAACAGCTTGATTGACCGGTATGCCGGGATTATTGCGAGCCTGGATGGCAAGACAATCAAGGTTGAGAACTGGGGTAAACGGAGACTTGCTTACCGTATTGAGAAAATGCAAGATGGTGTTTATGTGCGGATTGATTTTGTTGCACTGCACAAAGTTGTCATCGAGATAGAGAGAAATTTTAAGATTGATGACAATGTTCTGAGATTTCAGACTGTGAAGCTGAGCGACAAGGTTGACATGGAAGAGATTGAACGCGAGATAGAGTCCGCCCTGAAGAAGGAAGAAGAGCGTAAAAAAGAAGAGCAGAGAAAAGAGGAACTAGAAAAAGAAGAAGAAGTTGTTCCTGACCCCGTTGTTTCCGAAGTCGTTGCTGAAGAACCGGAAAAAGAAGAAGTTATTCCCGAGGCTGTTGTTTCCGAAGTCGTTGCTGAAGAACCGGAAAAAGAAGAAGTTATTCCCGAGGCTGTTGTTTCCGAAGTCGTTGCTGAAGAACCGGAAAAAGAAGGAGTTATTCCCGAGGCTGCTGTTTCCGAAGTCGTTGCTGAAGAACCGGATGGTAAAGAGGCTGAAACGGACGACGAAGAGGTTGTGCAGGAAACTTCATCTGTTGAGGCAGATGAGAAAAAGGCGGAGGAGGAATAAGAAATGGCATATACACCCAATGATCGCGCGAAGCGACCCAGCAGACCCAGACCCAAGTTTTTTCACAAAAGGAAGGTTTGCAGGTTTTGTGTGGATTCAGATATAAAGATTGATTATAAGAATCCGGCTATCTTGAGAGGCTTTCTAACTGAAAGAGGCAAGATTATGCCGAGAAGAATTACCGGAACCTGCGCCAAGCATCAGAGAGCATTAGCAGTGGCAATCAAAAGGGCCAGAACTCTGGCTCTGTTGCCCTATGTAACTGCCAATTAAGTTCATTCAGGTTCACCTCCAGTAAATTTCGAGATGTCTGCCGGTTGAGCAGGCATCTTCCAATTTTTTAGTTGAGTTAGAAATTATTTTCTGCGTTTTTTTGGCAGAAAATAATTTCGTTAACGCACTTATCCCGTTTATCGGGATTAGGCAAGCAGGTGGGGTATGTTTGGTCTGTCGGGGGCGAGTGTCCTCTATAAAGACTTTTTCCTTGCTGTTGCGGTCATCTCCATTGTTTTCATTGCGGCAGCCGTGAATTCGGTGCTTGGTGCGCTTGGCGCGGTGTTTGTCCCGATGCCGATATTGTACTGTTATTCCAAGTTGGGCAGATTACACGGTCTCCTGGCTTTTGCCTTGTCTCTGATGATTACGATGATCACACTGCGGGCACTGGGTTTCCAGACCGGTGTTGTATACCTTTTCTTCTTAGGCTCTATCGGACTTGTTCTTTCGGAGGTGCTGAGGAGAAATTGGTCCATAGAAAAGACAGTTGCCTATTCTGTTGGTATTCTTCTGACTCTAAGTCTTATCATCCTGCTTTATTTAAGCCTGATTTCCGGAAAAGCACCATGGGGCATAATCGGGTCCCATATGTCCGCGATAGTACAGGAAAACATCGACTTGTACTCTCGCACAGGCGTTTCCACGCAATATATCGAGCTCATGAAGGAAAACTCCGACCGGATAACGCGTGTTTTTACCGGCTTGTTACCTTCCCTTATTCTTGTGGGTGCCTCTTTTTTCGTATGGCTGAATATCCTGGGGGGAAAATGGTTGTTCAGAAAAAGGGGAATGTGGTATCCTGATTTTGGTGATCTGTCCCTCTGGAAGACCCTTGATAAGACGGTCTGGCTTGTTGTAATCGCGGGCATTTTTATACTGATTCCCTCGGAAGGATTTCGCATTCTGGGACTGAACATAACGGTTGTTCTCCTTTTTATATACATGTTACAGGGCTTGGCGATAGTAAGTTTTTTCTTTAAGAGAAAAAACGTGCCTGTGATCTTCAGGGCTTTTGGGTATTTCTTGATTTTTCTTCAGCAGTTCCTGATTTTTATAGTTGCCGGATTAGGTTTGATTGATACTTGGGCTGATTTCAGAAAACTTGGCAAAAAGTCGGATTGACCGATTGCCTTTCAAGGTTCAACAGATGTTTGGAGAATCCACAAAGTTCAAGAGAGAAAGCTTGATGTGCTCGCAAAAAAGTCATCAAGCTTCGGATTGGAGGAGTTCTGATGAAAATTATTTTAAAAAAGGATGTTGAATCTCTAGGAAAAACAGGGGATCTTGTGAATGTTTCTGATGGCCATGCCAGGAATTTCCTGATTCCCAGAGGGTTGGGTATAGAGGCTAGCGGCAAAAACATGAACGCTCTGAAAGCTGAAATGGATACTGCGGCTAGGAGGACTACGAAGGAGAAAGAAGCTGCGCAGTCCGCGGCCGAGCGGCTTGAGGGCGTAACATGTAAGATATTCAGAAAGGTGGGTCAGCAGAATAAATTGTTTGGCTCCGTTACCACAAAGGATATAGGCGACGCCCTGCGTGACCAAGGAATAGAGATTGACAAGAGAAACATCGTCCTTGAAGAACCCATAAAAAGTCTTGGGGAATTTTCCGTAAAGATAAAATTACATTCCGGGGTATCTGCCGATATCAAGGTTATCGTTACCGGCGAGGTATAGGTATGGGGATGAAGGATGTAGATTATTCACTTCACAAGATTCCTCCGCAAAATCTGGATGCAGAACAATCAGTCCTTGGCGGCATCCTGCTGGACAATAATGCCCTGAACAATGTTCTAGAAATACTGAGTATGGGTGATTTCTACAGTGAGGCCCATAGAAAAATATTTTCGGCAATTCTTGAATTGTACGAGAAAAATGAACCAAGCGATCTTATTACCCTGAGTAATATATTGCGTGGGAATGGACATCTTGAAGGTGCGGGAGGAGAGGTATATCTGACATCTCTTGTTGATGGTGTGCCCTCCGCGGCAAATATAGCCTACTATTCTAAAATAGTTAAGGAAAAAGCCATATTGCGTGGATTGATAGGCGCCGCGACTGATATATTGAGGAAGAGTTATGATGCAGGTTCCGATATAGACTCTGTTCTTGACGAAGCGGAACACGCGGTGTTCGAGATATCGGAAAACAAGATAAGGCCCGCTTTTTCTCCCATAAGAGAGATAGTAAAGGATACTTTCAAAAACATAGAAAAACTTTATGAAAAGAAGACTCTCATCACCGGTGTTCCTACGGGATTTCAAAAAGTTGACGAAATTACATCCGGACTCCAGAAATCCGATCTTATAGTAGTGGCAGGGCGCCCCAGTATGGGAAAAACAGCTTTTGCCATAAACATCGCTCAACATGCGGCAATTGAGGATGGTGTGCCTGTAGCGATATTTTCCCTGGAAATGTCAAAAGAACAACTTGCGCTCCGCATGCTTTCTTCGGATGGTAAAGTGGATTCACAGCGCATAAGGAGGGGGTTTATCGGTGATATGGACTGGCCGAAGTTGACTGCTGCAGCGGGAAGGCTTTCAGAGGCACCTATTTTTATAGATGATACACCCGCGATATCTGTTCTTGAGATAAAGGCAAAAGCGAGAAGATTGAAGGCGGAATCGGGGCTGGATCTGATTATTCTTGATTATATCCAGTTGATGCGGGGTAGAGATGCTTCCTCGAGAGAACAGGAGATATCCGAGATAAGCCGTTCTCTCAAGTCTCTGGCTAAGGAATTGAACATTCCTGTTGTGGCGTTGTCACAGTTGAACCGGCAGGTTGAATCGAGGACAGATAAGCGTCCGCAGCTTTCCGATCTGAGGGAATCGGGTGCAATCGAGCAGGATGCCGATGTGATAATGTTTATATACAGGGATGAGGTATATAACAAATCGGAAGACAATCCGGAGAAAGGCAAAGCGGAGATAATCATCGGGAAACAGAGAAACGGTCCCACCGGCGTGGCTAATATGGCTTTTCTGAAAGAATACACATGTTTTGAGGATTTAGCCTACGACCGCGACGAGTTTTAGGGTATTTTCGAACAGCCTCCTAATTCGTGATAAGTTTAGGTTCATCAGTCAGGCAGGGTATTGCCACCCTCAGTTTTTTCAGAGCTTCTTTCTCGATCTGCCTTGCGCGTTCCCTTGTTATGTGAAACTTGTTTCCTATTTTCTGAAGGGTTTCAGGATCGTCAGCCATTGTTCTGTATCTGATGATGTAATCTTCTCTCTCGTTGAGTTTCTCCAGAGCGCCCGCTATGTTTTTCTTCACCAGGGACATCTCTTCCTTCTTTATGAGTGCATCCTCCTGGCTCTTACCCTTGTATACCAGATGATCAATATAGGTCGATTCCCCCTCGTCATCTATTGCGGCATTGAGTGAGACATCACGGTTGTTAAGACGAAGCTCCATTTCCTCTATTTCTCTTTCCTTAACATTAAGCATTTCCGCGATTTCTTTGAACTCCGGGCTTTTTTGCGAGATAGCCTGCAACTTTTTTTTAGCTTGGTTCAGTTTGAAAAACAGTTTTCTCTGCGCCTGGGTGGTACCTATCTTGACGAGACTCCATGATTTTATGACGAAGTTCTGCATATACGCCCTTATCCACCAGACGGCGTAAGATATTAACCTGTATCCTTTGTAGGGATCGAACTTTTTGACGGCATGCATAAGTCCGATATTACCTTCCTGAATCAAGTCTATGAACTTTACTCTGTAATTCTTATATTCGTGGGCGATTTTGACCACAAACCGTAGGTTTGAGGTAATCAGTTTTTCGGCTGCCTGCATGTCATTATGTTTTACAAACCTCACCGCCAGTTTGAATTCTTCCTCAGCTTTCAGGAGGTGAAAACGATTTATCTCTGCTATATAAATGTCTACCGAGTCGGTTACTGCGGGCAGATTCATTTTTAGTACCTCAGAAAATCATAATAGTTATTTAACAGTTCATTATAGATATACTCCCTCCAATAGTCAAGACTTTTTGGCTCTTTTTGGAGTTTTAGCGATTATATTCTCTGACTTGACATTGTTCTGATTTGTGTTTATCTTATGAATAAAACAGTAAAAAGGGATTTCCTATGAGTTCTCAGAACGAATCGATTATGGAATTTGCGTGCAGATTTGCAGAGGAGATAAATGCGAAGGCTATTCTGTTGTATAGTGAAGTGGCTCAGGATCTCCTTGCACAAAAAGACACCAAGCTTTGCTTCGACACTATCTTAATAACCAGAGGCAGTGACAATGTTCCGTATAAAGCAAAGCTTTTTCAAAATGTTATCAATATCCCCAATGTGAATGTCACGCGTCTGGGCCAGATAAAAATTGTAATAACGAAGGGACTTGCCACTGGATTATTCAAAAAAAGCGATAAACTGGTTTGCCTTACAGGTATTCCAAAATTTGGATATATAGACAGTATATTTGTTATTGATGTTGGCAGGGAATTTGAGATCCTTGTGTCAGAAGATGTGTCTAATATCTTTAAAGATATTAAGCCCGAGGTATTCGAAACGGTATTGAATATTGCGTTGGAGCTTGCCGCCCAGGGTAGGGAAGGGCGTCCGATAGGAACTATTTTTGTCCTTGGAGATCATGAAAAGGTGCTTGAACTATCCAGACAGATGATAATGAATCCGTTTATGGGATATAAGGAAGAGGAAAAAAACATTCTTGATCATAACATGAGAGATACCATCAAAGAATTTTCCGCTCTGGATGGTGCGTTTTTGATAAGAGGGGATGGTGTCCTTGTGACAGCGGGAAGACATCTCAGCGCTGCCCTGGAAAGCAAGGATTTCCCCCAAGGACTGGGTAGCAGACATATAGCCGCGGCCGGCATCACAAGTGCCACCGATGCGATTACGATTGCCATTTCGGAGTCTACGGGTACTGTGCGAATTTTCAATAAAGGGAAGGTCTTTGTCGATATTGAGAAGGGTGTGGGATAAACAGTTATGAGGTTTGACAAATTTACTTTAAAACTCCAGGAGGCCCTCCATGATGCCGAAGGACTGGCAAACAGCAGCGGCCATCAGGGGATTGATACCGAACATATGCTTCTGTCTCTTATAAGACAACCAAAAGGAACAGTTTCCGAGATATTGAAGAAGCTTGGGAGCGAACAGCAGCAGATTGAGAGTGAAATTGAAAAAATTCTGGAAGGCCTTCCGGAGGTTTCAGGCGCAGGCCAAGTTTACATAACTCCAAGGTTACAAGATCTATTAGATAAGGCCATGACCGAGGCAGCGAGGCTTCGCGACGAGTACGTGAGTGTAGAGCATGTCTTGGTTGCGATAGCTGATGATAAGGCAGGGCCTGCCGGAAAGGTGCTTCAGAAAAATGGCGTAACCAGAGATAATATCCTGAAGGCACTGGTAGACATAAGGGGTAACCAGAGAATTACCGATCCGAATCCGGAGGATAAATACCAGGCCCTTAAACGTTTTTCCAGGGATTTCAATCAACTGGCATTACAGGGGAAGTTTGATCCGGTAATAGGAAGAGATAATGAGATACGAAGAATAATGCAGGTGTTGTCAAGAAGGACAAAGAATAATCCTGTGCTTATCGGTGAGCCCGGTGTGGGCAAAACAGCGATTGTGGAGGGGCTTGCCCAGCGTATAGTCGACGGTGACGTGCCCGATAACCTGAAAAGCAAGAGGGTAGTCGGTCTTGACATAAGCTCCATGGTGGCCGGAGCTAAATACAGAGGAGAGTTCGAAGACCGCCTGAAGGCCGTGCTTAAGGAAGTGACAGAGACTAATGGAGAGATAATCCTGTTCATTGACGAATTGCATACAATGGTCGGAGCCGGAGCCGCTGAAGGTGCTGTTGATGCCTCTAACATGTTAAAGCCTGCCCTCGCAAGGGGCGAGCTGCACTGTATAGGCGCCACTACCCTGAATGAATACAGGAAATATATTGAAAAAGACGCTGCCCTTGAGAGAAGATTTCAACCCATTATCGTGCCAGAACCCACAGTGGAAGATACCATTGCCATCCTCAGGGGCCTGAAAGAGCGATATGAGGTTCACCACGGGGTGAGAATTAAGGATTCAGCCCTTATTGCTGCCGCCACACTTTCAAACCGCTATATAAGCGACCGGTTTCTTCCCGACAAGGCGGTGGACCTGATAGATGAATCAGCTTCCTGTCTCAGGATTGAACTGGACAGTCTCCCGTCTGAAATAGATGTGGTGGAAAGAAAGATTATGCAGCTTGAAATTGAAAAGGAATCTCTGAAAAAGGAAAATGACAAGACGTCGAAAAAGAGGTTTGACGGCATAGAAAAAGAACTGGAACAGCTTAAAAAATCCGGGGACGAAATGAAGAAACACTGGTCTGCTGAAAAGGAGGCCATTAGGGAAATCCAGTCGATCAAAGAAAAAATTGAGGAATACAAAACGTCGGAACAGAATGCCCAGAGAGAAGGTGATCTGGCAAAGGCAGCAGAGATCCGCTACGGTACATTGGTAAAACTGAACAGAGAACTGGAGGAGAAAACCACGAGGCTTGAAGACCTTCAGAAGGATAAAAAGACGCTGAAAGAAGAAGTTGATGAGGATGATGTCGCGGCAGTTGTTGAAAGCTGGACAGGCATTCCCGTGGCCAGGATGCTGGAAAGCGATGTGGACAAA
>Ga0307991_1002553_pt1 | contig 12268 bp, 13 predicted proteins | sample EllFjometagen131_FD_203146 | JGI IMG/M metagenome (GOLD analysis project Ga0307991, IMG submission 203146) | Marine microbial communities from Ellis Fjord, Antarctic Ocean - #131 | ecosystem: Environmental > Aquatic > Marine > Unclassified | place: Southern Ocean | collected 2014-10-08 | reverse complement strand
TTCCCCACGCTCGTGGGGGTGTTTCTGACCGGGGGCGGGGGATTGTATACCGTGCAGAGTCTTCCCCACGCTCGTGGGGGTGTTTCCCACGGGCGACATAGCGACCCCGCCGACGCGTCAGTCTTCCCCACGCTCGTGGGGGTGTTTCCCGAACGCGTCCGACCGGCGAGAGTTGGCCAACCGTCTTCCCCACGCTCGTGGGGGTGTTTCTTGCACATGTTTTTATATCAGGCTTCTTCGGGTGGTCTTCCCCACGCTCGTGGGGGTGTTTCCTTCAGGGGAGCATGGAACTCGCTTTCCGGGGCGTCTTCCCCACGCTCGTGGGGGTGTTTCCAAAAGCCAGATCATCCTCACCCGACACCATACGTCTTCCCCACGCTCGTGGGGGTGTTTCTGTATACGCGTCAATTTTTTACAATGACACTCCGTCTTCCCCACGCTCGTGGGGGTGTTTCCTGCTACGGAGGCGTTGCGGAGCAGGCGCAAAGCGTCTTCCCCACGCTCGTGGGGGTGTTTCCTGCCCCTGCGTCAGCGGCACATACACCAGGCGGTCTTCCCCACGCTCGTGGGGGTGTTTCCACTGCCGCGATTGCTGCCTCGTTGCGGCGGAGGTCTTCCCCACGCTCGTGGGGGTGTTTCTCGTGAGGGCGACAAGAAGTAGCGCAGCTATCCGTCTTCCCCACGCTCGTGGGGGTGTTTCCTGGCTTCGTGACGAACGACGATAAACTTCCTGGTCTTCCCCACGCTCGTGGGGGTGTTTCCCATTCACGGGGCTTTTCGACAAGGTTTGTGATGTCTTCCCCACGCTCGTGGGGGTGTTTCCGGCGGCGTTGAAGATCGGGGTGAGCCATGGGGGTCTTCCCCACGCTCGTGGGGGTGTTTCCGATTTCGGTGCGACGGTAGGGAGTTTTCAGGGGTCTTCCCCACGCTCGTGGGGGTGTTTCTAAGGCGTGGTCGTCAAGTACGTTTCTGGTCCCGGTCTTCCCCACGCTCGTGGGGGTGTTTCTGCTGCTCATAACCCTCCACATCGGCCTGACTGTCTTCCCCACGCTCGTGGGGGTGTTTCTCAAAGGTCAGGACGCCGCTTTGCAAGCAGTACGTCTTCCCCACGCTCGTGGGGGTGTTTCCCGGCAGCAAATCTCGGTGCTGCGCACCGTCGTGTCTTCCCCACGCTCGTGGGGGTGTTTCTGTGACAGCGATCAACCGGCTTGACGAGAAGATGTCTTCCCCACGCTCGTGGGGGTGTTTCTCTCCGACTCTGTCAAAGAAAGCCTTGCCGGAGGTCTTCCCCACGCTCGTGGGGGTGTTTCCCCAAGGTGGAACCCTGTCGAGTCTTCCCCACGCTCGTGGGGGTGTTTCTGGCACGGAGAACGAGCAATCTTGCCGATTTAGGTCTTCCCCACGCTCGTGGGGGTGTTTCCCTGACTGTAGGGCACCCTGCCCGTTGGTGTCGGTCTTCCCCACGCTCGTGGGGGTGTTTCCAATAAGAAGATTATCAGGGCCATTCGGAAGTGGGTCTTCCCCACGCTCGTGGGGGTGTTTCCACCACGTCGCTCTCGTCGACGCTTAAAGCCATGTCTTCCCCACGCTCGTGGGGGTGTTTCCCAGGCGTGGATATGGCCGGCGATAGCCTTCCGGTCTTCCCCACGCTCGTGGGGGTGTTTCTTATCGGACTCGCGACGGAGCTGCTCAGTCTCGGTCTTCCCCACGCTCGTGGGGGTGTTTCTGGGATCAATGTCGTCGTCGGCAAGACCGATGCGTCTTCCCCACGCTCGTGGGGGTGTTTCTGGAGATCAAGCTACTGAGCCTCCATCTCAAAAGTCTTCCCCACGCTCGTGGGGGTGTTTCCGGGAGATTTATGGGACAAGAAATGACGGCAGGGTCTTCCCCACGCTCGTGGGGGTGTTTCCGTTCTGGCGGCCGTCTTCGACTTCGCCACTGGGAGTCTTCCCCACGCTCGTGGGGGTGTTTCACAGCTTCGGAGCGATGATCAGGACGCACTATGGTCTTCCCCACGCTCGTGGGGGTGTTTCTAGAGAGCTCAGGGCGGAGTGGGCCATCGTCAAGTCTTCCCCACGCTCGTGGGGGTGTTTCCATCGGCATATTTGACGCTATCAACCTCGTCGTGTCTTCCCCACGCTCGTGGGGGTGTTTCTACGGAGCCCGACACCTCCGCGCTTGAAGCCGAGTCTTCCCCACGCTCGTGGGGGTGTTTCCGGCAAGACGACGATGGACGAGCTTGGGTCCAAGTCTTCCCCACGCTCGTGGGGGTGTTTCCTCCACATCGCTCTCGTCGACGCTTAAAGCCATGTCTTCCCCACGCTCGTGGGGGTGTTTCCGACAAAGCGCTATCAGTGTGCCACCCGAACGAGTCTTCCCCACGCTCGTGGGGGTGTTTCTGCTGCGTGGCAGGAGTATAGCCGCGGGGTAAGGTCTTCCCCACGCTCGTGGGGGTGTTTCCTCGACGGAGTTGATGAAGTCGGACACGACCGAGTCTTCCCCACGCTCGTGGGGGTGTTTCTAGGCCTCGTACACGATGGTGTGCCCGCCACGGGTCTTCCCCACGCTCGTGGGGGTGTTTCCGACAGCCCTCATTTTCTCGGCACTTGTCGAATGTCTTCCCCACGCTCGTGGGGGTGTTTCTACTTTCCGTATCGATGTGGGGGGTGATTCCGAGTCTTCCCCACGCTCGTGGGGGTGTTTCCAAGTCCCTCCTCTTCCATATACTTGAACTTCTGTCTTCCCCACGCTCGTGGGGGTGTTTCTTATCTTGCCTGTCTCGGCCTGCTCTTTTGCAGTCTTCCCCACGCTCGTGGGGGTGTTTCTGCTACCGGGCCGGAATCGACAGAAAAGGCATGGTCTTCCCCACGCTCGTGGGGGTGTTTCCATGAGCTCGTCCCGATGCAAAAGCCTCTCCTGGTCTTCCCCACGCTCGTGGGGGTGTTTCTCTCCATCAGCCACCCTACCCGAATCGCCGCACGGTCTTCCCCACGCTCGTGGGGGTGTTTCCAAAAAGCCGGAAAATCGGGATCAAATTTCTCAGTCTTCCCCACGCTCGTGGGGGTGTTTCCGAGACGGGCGGGGGGCTGACTGGCGCGCTGGAGTCTTCCCCACGCTCGTGGGGGTGTTTCTAGTAAAGACTCGCCCGATCCATGCTGCGTCAGGGTCTTCCCCACGCTCGTGGGGGTGTTTCCTACGGGCCCAGAGTCAGGCCGATGTGGAGGGTGTCTTCCCCACGCTCGTGGGGGTGTTTCCATGACTATAGCAATATGATTGCCTTATTACTATGACTTATTGCAAGCAAATGCCAAGCAAAACAGTCCCATCGGAAGGGTTACCGTCATACCTAAATGGCACACTTTCCCCGAAATACTCAGCGATGTAAAAACACTACCTATTTTAAGAAAAAAAATGCATATTTGATACCCCTACCCGGTATAAGTAGGTGTTTGATTCCCGGAGAACTCGAGTTAAAAACTTATGGATGATATCATTACGAGATTAAAAAAGGTCAGCGGGCAGACTCAGGGGCTCGTCAGGATGATCGAGCAACGCGAACAATGTGAAAAGGTTATTGTTCAGTTTCAGGCAGCAAAAGCTGCCTTGGATAAAACCTATTCTCTTGTATTGAATAATAGCCTGAAGGAGTGTATGAACCGGCATGACTCAGAGAACATGGACAGGATTCTGAAGCTGATATCCAAAAAATAGGTAATGCAAAGGGCATGTTTCTGCTCTGATGAAGTGCTGTTGAAAAAAAGTTAAAGCAAGGGTTACTACAAAGTGAAAATCAAAAAAAATCTCGGCGCGGGCTACTCGCCCATTTACTTTCTGGCTTCTTTGGGGAGCGGTGGTATCGTGGTTACTTTTTTTATGTTTATGATGTTCATGGTCGAACACGAGGGACGACCGATCCCAGTATTCGAGGATGTCGCTGTGGCACTCTCATCCGGTCGTTTGGATATTGTTGCTCTCATCATTTTGAGCTATGCCGGAATTGTGTTCTACTCTTTTCAGCATTTTCGGCTGCTCGTCTGGAATATCCGTGAGTATCGAGGGTTCAGCCGGACGGACTCGTATGCGAAGTTGAGGGAGTCGGATGGAGAAGTTCAGCTCATGGCTATTCCTCTGACATATGCTATGAGCATAAATGTCATGTTCATGCTCGGGGCATTATTTGTACCGGGACTCTGGAGTATCGTGGAATATCTTTTTCCCTTTGCGATGCTTGCTTTTCTGCTTGTCGGTATCTACGCCGGGGCGATTTTTCTTGCGTTTTTTTCCAGGGTCATCGCGTACGGCAATTTCGATTGCGAGCGGAACAACAGCCTGAGTCAAATGCTCTCTATTTTTGCCTTTTCAATGGTCGGGGTCGGCATGTCAGCATCGGCGGCGATGAGTCACCAGCCAGTGACTTCGGGACTGGGTATCATTTTCGCATCGTTCTTTACCAGTATCGTTATTACGCTCGGCGTGATCAAGATAGTTCTGGGTTTCCGGTCGATGCTTTCTAACGGGATCAACTACGAAGCCTCGGTCTCACTCTGGATCGTTATTCCCGTCTTGACGATTTTTGGTATTACGGTTAATCGTATTTCCATGGGTCTGGTGCATAACTTCGGAGCCGGAGTCCATCCCTGGTTCCATGTGATCTTTTTCAGTGCGCTGGCTGCCATGCAGCTACTTTTCGGCTTGCTTGGCTATGCCGTCATGAAGCGTCTCGGATATTTCAGCGAGTTCATCAGCGGCGAGGGGAAAAGTGTCGTTACATATGCGGCGATATGTCCGGGGGTGGCGTTTTTCGTACTCGGAAATTTTCTTATCAACAAGGGACTGGTCGCAGCCGATTTTCTTGAGAAGTTTTCTCTGGGGTATTTTCTGCTTTATATCCCGTTAATAGCCATACAGGTGCAGACAATCAGGGTGTTGGGAAGGCTCAACAGAAAACTGCTGAAAGCCTGAGGGGTTTAACCAATGAAAAAAAATAAAGCGGGACATTCCTTATTACTGTGCCTTATCGTAAGCAAATGCCAAGCAAGACAGCACAGCACTCCTGGCCTTCAAATTCTCTGCTGGCCAGTTCTTCATAACCCTTTTTTCAATCATCACCCACCCACCGTACACTCATGTTGACACAAACCGACGCCATCGCACGACTGTAAGGCGAGTCATCCTGGGCGAACATCCAAATTGATATCGGCCGCCGTGCTGAATTCCAATGCGAATATTGCGGCAAGGATCTTCTTGCATCTTATGAGAACTATGACCTCTGACAGGTTGTCAAAACCATCGAGGCGGTGATTGCTTTAAGATAAGCGATACCAACATATAGAAATGCTTTTTATCCGGCCACCTTACCCCGTTGATCTCATGATGTTCACGAAAAAGATTTCAGGAACATCACCGCGTCCCGCCCTGGAGCAGATTCAGAGCCACTGCCTGTATTTCACAGAATATCTCCTACCAGATTGTTTGCCGCAATAACCTTTTTGGCGCGAAGGTTGCCACTGTGGCATAAATCTTGGTAAATTACTTAAGTATGACCCTGCGCATGGGCCATAAGGCCCAGCAGTTTTGTGACAGTATTTCTCAAATTCAATTCAGAAACAAGGAGCTAACCATGCAGAACGGATCACTTTTCGGCAAACTCTTCGACTTTTCATTCAAAGAGTTCATCACCCTGCAGATTGTAAAATACCTCTACATTCTGGGGATGGTTTTTGCGGCCATTACCGCACTGGGAACACTCGGGGCAGGATTTGCGTCTATGCAGTACAGCTTCTGGAGCGGGCTTGGCGGCGTGCTGATGGCACCTATAGTCTTTTTCCTGCTGGTGCTCCTTACGAGGCTGCTTCTGGAAGCGCTTGTGGCAACATTCCGTATTGCGGAGAACACCAGCATACTGGTAGAGCGGAACGAAAAACTCTGAGCTCTTCCTTACGGTCTCTTAAGCTGTAGCTTTCCTCCGCACCACGCGGATGCTCTGCACCAGAATGAAGAGTGCCAGAGCAATGAGGATGATGGCAATGGAGGCGAGCAGGTATTTGCCGGGCTCGGCGGTGGTTCTGCTTGCCACAAGGCTGTGGAAGCCTGATACCGCACCGCAGCCGATGGTGATGAAGAACATGGGGAAACATCCAGCCCTGGTCGGATGAAACCGCCACCACCGGAGGAGCATAGAGCTCAGGACGGGAAATAAGCAGACCGAGGAAGCCGAAGAGCATGGCAACACCGAGCAGTGAAGAGAGCAGGATGGAGAAACCGCGATGATACATCAACCAGCCGATGAGGATAGCAACAGGAATGAGCCCGAGGGTGGGAAGCACCACTTCAGGGGTGTTGGCGAGGGTCTGGCCGGCAATGGCGGCGAACACAGCCACAATGAGGATAAGGGTCAGGAAAACAAAGAGGCTGAAAACGATTTTGGCATTACGGTCAAGGATGTGTTCAGTGAGGTCGGCTATTGAGCGGCCTTCATTTTTAGCAGAGATTGCAAGAGAGGCGAGATCATGCACAGCACCCATGAAGATGCTGCCGAAAACAATCCATGCAAGGGCGGGAAGCCAGCCCCAGTAGAGGCAGGCGATAACTGGGCCAATGATGGGAGCCGCCCCTGCAATGGAGGCAAAATGGTGGCCGAAGAGAATCAACCAGTGCTTTGCCGGCACGAAGTCCACGCCGTCATGCTGTTTTACTGCGGGAGTCTCTTCCGATTCATCGATGCCAAGCTGGCGGGCAAGAACAGAGCTGTAATAGCGATAACCGAGGTATAGCAGCAGAAGTGAGACTGCCGCAAGGAAAATGGTGTTCATGAACGACCGGCGCTTTATGCCTGTGAATTCTTTGTCAAATAAAAAAAATTCTGTCGATATGAGCTCTGAAGCACCGAAGGAAGAAAGGCGCTTAGAGCGTCAAATAAGTATGAAGTGGATATGTACGGCAGTCCAATAATGATGACAACCAGACCTGAAGAGAGGACGATATGAAAAAATTACTTGCGGTTTCATTGCTGCTGCTGGCTACGGGATGCTCCCCCTACTTACGCAACCAACACGACAACCGCAACGACAATCGCCGTGATGATAGCCGTGACGAGCGTTATGACAAGAAAGATAGCAAAAAGAGCGACCGGAAGGACCGGGACGAGAAAAAAGACGACCGTCGTGACGACAAAACAAGGGATCGTGACTATTACCGCTGAGCATTCGAAACAATAACGCTCACTCCGCCTTTTTAATCCAGTAGGTTTCCACACCCTGTTTGATGAGGCTGAACCGACCGGTGGCGAACATCTCCTTCATGAGCTCTCCGGCTTTCTGTGGAGCGCTGGAGAAACGATCTTCAAGGGCCTTTCTGAGTTCGCGCTCCTGAACGGGGTGGCGAAGGGTGATGGCGGTTACTGCTTCAAGAATGTCGGGGGTGCCGGAAAGATCCATAGACCCTTTTATCGGGTGCACAACGGTAGCCACCTCCTGCATAAGGGCAAATGCCCGTTCAATGCGTTCTTCGCTTGGGAGAAGAACATCCTTTTCGGTTGAGGGCCTGGTCGGGATGACGAGATGCACCATGTCGGGGCTGATTTGACGGAGAGCGCCGGTAATGTCATTCAGGGCTGCGTCGGTGTCGTTGACTCCTCCAAGTAGCATTACCTCAACCCAGAGGTTGCCTGTGTATTCCCTTCGGAATGCCGTGAGCCCTTCAAGGTGCCGCTTGAAGGTAAAGCCCGGAGCATGGCGGCTGATTTTCTGGTGTAGCTCTTCTGAGCCGGCGTTGAGTGAGGGAAGCACTGCGTCAGCTCTAAGCGCTTCCTGTCGGACTTCAGGAAGGGAGAAAAGGGAGCCGTTGGTAATAATGGCCACAGGAATATCCGTCATTTTCTTCACCTCGTCAATAAGCCCACCTATTCCGCGGTAGAGCATGGTCTCACCTGAACCGACAAAGGTTATCCAGTCTATGTGCGCTCCGGAGTCTACAGCCTCTTTTATTTCTGAGAGAATCTCTCCCTTCGGATAGAACTCCTGCCGCTCAAGGGTGTACTCCTTCGTTCTACCGAGCTGGCAGTAGATGCAGTTCCAGGTGCAGCTTTTAGGGGGGAGCAGGTCAACGCCGAGCGACTGCCCGAGGCGTTTTGAGGATACAGGGCCGAACACATGGGTCATGGTAGTAATTGCTTATGGTTGAGCGGAGGCTCAGTCGACGCCGCTGTTTGCAAGCACCTCGGAAAACTTCACCCGGCTCTCCTCCTCGAACTCCTCTTTGGATATTCTGGGAAGCAGCAGGCTGGCAACACCGAATGCAAGGATTTCAAGGCCAAAAATGGCGCTGTAGGCCATCATGTAGCTACCGCTGAAGGCGTGCACCACATCGCGGATGATGCCTGCGCCGAAGTGACCAAGGAACATGGCAAGGCTCTGGGCCGTTCCCCAGAGGCCGATATAGACGCCGCTGCGGCCAGCGGTCATGGTCATCATCATGGTGATGTTCGCTACGCTTGAAGCACCGAGGCCGATACCCGTAACTACAAGGCCAATGCGAAGCATGGACTCGTCGAGGGCGAAGCCTGCTGCAATGATAATGGAAAACCCGACCATGCAGAACAGGTTACCGATGAGGGCTCCGTTCTTGTTCCCTATGCGGTTCAGAAGAAACCCGGTGATAAGCATGAAAACCAGCTGCATGCCTCCCATCGTTGGACGGAACAGCTTGGTGGTCACCCCTACGGGCATGCCGAACACATCGGCACCGAAAGGCTCCATCACAATCTCGTTGGAGAAGAGGGCGAAAATGGAGAGGAAGATGTAAAACGCAAAAAACATGGTTTTGGGTGACTGGGAAAGCAGGCGAATCGACTGGGCGAAACCGAGCGACTCCTCCGCTTTTCCTTTCTTCCTCTCGGTATTGCGCTCTTCAACTCCCACAAAAGCGATAAGGCCGAGGATAAGGGCAACAAAACCGCCAGCAATACCCACATTCACAAGGCGTTCGGGAGTGTAGACATCAAGATAGGAGCCGACGACACGAGCTGAAATAATGGTGGTAAGCACCATAAGAGTCCAACTGGAGGAAGTTACCTTGCCAATATGTTTTTCGCCCACATAGTCAGCAATGAGGGCGTAGTAGGCGGTGGTGGCTACCTGCAAACCGAATCCGAAAAGGAGGAATACCACCATGAGCTGCCAGAGGCCGATGTCATACAGGACTGCGGGGAAAAGGGTAGCGAAGTCAGTACCGCTCACCTGCACCTGATAAGCCGCTACGGGGGCGTACATGAAAGAGACAACACAGCTCACAAGACCGAGAAGGATATAGGGAGAACGCTTGTAACCCATGAAGTGCGAACGGTCGGACATGCTGCCAGCCCATACCTTGACGCCGAACACGGCGAGCAGTTCTTTGAGGCTGATGAGGCCAAAGACGATTGTGGAGGCGATGCCGAGCTCTTTGACCATGACCCGGTTGAGGGTGTCGTGCAGAAACCCGAGCATGATGCCGAAACCCATCTGGAAAAGTGCGAGACGGACCAGGTTGAACAATCGCATTGAACGGAAAAAAAATTGTTAGGGAAACGGCGGTGCCGGGCCATTGCACGGCGGGAAATATAATAAAAAAGGAACGGCAATCAGCCTATCGGACCCCGAAGCGTGGCGGCAAGGCCGGTAAGGCGGCCCTTTGAAGAGCACTTCCCGATGGCCGTGGCAAGGGCTTTCTCTTCACCAATAACCATTACCAGCTTTCTCCCCCTTGTCACCGCCGTGTAGATGAGGTTCCGCTCAAGCATTGGGTAGTGGAGCATGGAAAGCGGTATAACCACTGCAGGGTATTCAGAGCCCTGGCTTTTGTGGATGGTGATGGCCCATGCCGGAGCCATTTCATCAAGCTCGCTGAACAGGTAGCGCACCTCACGGCCATCAAAGAGCACCTGCATTTCTGCATCGTCGTCATCAATGGCGGATATGATTCCGATATCGCCGTTGAACACCTCTTTTTCATAGTTGTTGAGGGTCTGAATCACCTTGTCGCCCCTGCCATAAGTGATTCCGAACCGCTCAATCCGCTTGCCTCCCCCGCCGTTCAGGCGCTCCTGCAGAAGAGTGTTGAGCGACTGCGAGCCGAGAGGGCCCTTGTTCATTGGAGTCAACACCTGGATGCCCTCCAACGGATCGAGCCCAAAGCGCTCAGGGATCCGTTCCGCGACAACAGAAAGGAGTTTGCGGCGTATCTCTTCCGAGCCGGAGGCAGAGACAAAATAAAAGTCGGTCAGTTCGGGGCCCTCGTGGCGAAGAAGCCCCTCTCCGCGGTTGATGCGGTGGGCGTTCTGAATGATCATCGACTGTGCAGCCTGCCGGAAAATCTCCGTCAGACGGACAACGGGAACAGCTTCGGAGCTGATGATGTCGGCCAACACAGCGCCCGGCCCCACAGGGGGAAGCTGGTCAACATCACCGGCAAGAATGACGGCGGCTTTGCTGGAAACAGCCAAGAGCAGGCGATTCATCAGCACCACATCAATCATTGAAGCTTCATCAACAATGATGATGTCGGCGTTGAGGGGGTTGGAGGAACAGCGTTTGAAGTCGTAGGTATAGGGGTCGAACTCAAGCATCCGATGGATGGTTCTCCCCTCCCGTCCGGTAGCTTCACCGAGCCGTTTGGCAGCCCTGCCGGTGGGGGCGCAGAGCAGCACACTGAGTCCGAACACCTCGGGAATGGAGAGCAGCGTCCGGATGATGGTAGTTTTGCCTACGCCCGGGCCGCCGGTGATGACCAGCAGTTTGCTTGAAAGCGCAAGGCGCACCGCTTCGCTCTGTGAGGGGGAGAGTTCAAGGCGTGAGCGCTCTTCAGCCTCCGCCACAGAACGCTCAACATCAATCCTCCCCCAGGGCAGCTTGCCTGAAGCAATCCTCTGTATACCCGCTGCCACACCCTGTTCAGCCTTCCAAAGGGACTCAAGATAAAGGTGGCGATTCTCCGCCTCCCCATCGGCAATGATGCGCCCCACAGTGAGTTCGTTTTGAAGGGCCTCCTGCAGGATATCCTCACGCATCTGCAGCAACTGGCGGGCTGAATCGAGCAGCATCGGTTCGGGAACCCGGCAGTGGCCCTTTGAGGAGAGCTCCTGCAGCACCCAGCTGATGCCGGCCCGTGCCCTGAGGGGAGAGTCTTCGGCAATGCCGATGCTTCGGGCAATGGCGTCGGCCGTGCGGAACCCTATGCCCACAATGTCGCGCGTGAGACGGTAGGGGTCGTTTTTGACTGTCTCCACAGCGTCAGAGCCGTAGACTTTGTAGATTTTCAATGCCCTTGCAGTTCCAACCCCGTGCGACTGGAGAAAAATCATGATGTCGCGCACTGCCTTATGCCCCTGCCACGACTCCACAATCTGTGTTTTCTTCTTCTGCCCTATGCCGGGCAGCTCAAGCAGCCGCTCCGGCTCAGCCTCAATGATGATGAAAACATCCGTGCCCCAGGCACCCATCATCACCGAGGCAAGGTGAGGCCCCACCCCCTTCAGCATGCCGGAAGCAAGATAGTTCTCCATCCCCTCACGGCTCTTGGGGGCAACAACCGAAAGAGTGGTAGCACGAAACTGCATGCCCCAATTCCGGTCGTTCTGCCATCGGCCCACGGCCTCTATATGCTGACCCGGAGCAACGGAGGCAATGCAGCCGACAACAGTCATCTGTACCTCATCCGGACCCGAGGAGAGGCGAAGCACGGAAAAACCGCTTTCAGAGCTGAAAAAAGAGACCTTTTCAACTACCCCACTGAGCCGTTCATCCCCTGCTGCGTTCGATTCCTCTGGATTTCCGTTCATTAGCCATTATGGAGTTATGGCGCCCATAGCCGTTATTGTAGAAAAAGACGCTCATGAATACTCAAAACAAAGCAGCGTTAAGCTACGAATGTTTGAGAAAAATGCGGAGCAAAAAGCATGAGAGGGATGAGAGGCGGAGCGCCAATGTGGCAGGAGTTGGAGGGCTGAGGTTTGTCTTCGTGGCACTTATTTACAAACCGAGGGGAAGTATGATCTTGCCTATAGGGCATCTCTATTTATTCGAAAACGATTTATCTTTTATAAAAACAATAACTTAGCGTCTGCAAAAAGCTCTGAATTTCGTATATTACAGCAGTTTCGTTCACACCTTTTCTGCCGTCATGAAAAACATCAATCCTCTCTAACTTTTCGACGAACATTTCCTCGCTGGAACGGCTCACCAAGCTCAAAGATCCGCTTGTGAAACTGGAAGCATATATCGACTGGAACATT
>Ga0307991_1002551_pt1 | contig 12272 bp, 18 predicted proteins | sample EllFjometagen131_FD_203146 | JGI IMG/M metagenome (GOLD analysis project Ga0307991, IMG submission 203146) | Marine microbial communities from Ellis Fjord, Antarctic Ocean - #131 | ecosystem: Environmental > Aquatic > Marine > Unclassified | place: Southern Ocean | collected 2014-10-08 | reverse complement strand
CATTTGATTTTTAGTATACTCTGAAACTTTTTTAGTATTACCATTTTTATCGATTTTTTCTTTGGTTTTTCTAACAACTCTAAAATTTAAAGGCATAGAAATATCATTAATTTGATATATACAAGAAGGGTAGGAGAAATATTATCAAGATTATCAGATGCAGGAAAGATAATGGAGGCTATATCGGGAGCGACACTTACCGTGATGATAGATACGGTAATGATATTAGTATCAGCGGGAGTTCTTGCTTTACAGAATACAACTTTATTTTCAGTATCGTTATTATTGATACCAATACATATAATTTTAGCTTGGGCATTTGTAAAACCATTTCAAAAAATACATAGAGAAGAAATGGAATCTTATTTGGTAGAATCACTAAATGGTGTAGCAACTATAAAATCATTAAATGGGGAAGAATTAGCAAACTATGAAACAGAAAAAAGATTTGTAGGATTTGCAAAGAAAAATTTTAAAGCAGGAACAATTGGAAATTTATCAGGTTCACTAGAAGGGTTTTTTAATGCAATCGGAAATGTAGTTATTTTATGGGTCGGAGGAATGCAGGTAATAGAAGGGCATATATCAATAGGGCAATTGATAACATTTAATGCACTATTCAGTTACTTTTTTGATCCAATAAAGCGACTGATAAATTTAATACCTGAAATGCAGGAAGCTTACGTGGCATCTGATAGACTTGGAGAAATATTAGATTTAGAAAGTGAAAAAGGCAAAGAAAATAATAAAGTAATGATAGAAAAAATAAAAGGTGATATAGAATTTAAAAATGTAGATTTTAGATATGGAACAAGAGAAAAAATATTAAAAAAAATAAATTTGAAAATCAAAGCAGGAGAAAAAATAGCAATAGTATGAGAAAGTGGAAGTGGAAAAAGTACGCTTGCAAAATTGATATTAAAATATTATCAGATGGAAAAAGGCGAAATAATAGAACAGGGAAGTCATAAAGAACTTTTAGATGAAAAAGGCAAGTATTATCAATTATGGAAAAGCCAGATTGACGGTGAGGTATCAGAATGAAAGAACATATAATAGAATTTAAAGATTTAACAGAGAGCAAAGAGTTTTTAAAAAACAAAGTTCCTAATTTCATGATAATATTTATTTATCTTATTTTATCAATTTTAATAATAGGTTTAATATGGATGTGGTTTAGTGAAACAGATATGATGATAAAAGCCACAGGAATAGTGAGACCAGATAAAAATGTAAGTACAGTTATAAATGTAAATAATGGTAATATAGAAAAAATAAATTATAGTGATGGTAAAAATGTCAAAAAAGGTGATTTGTTATATATAGTTGATACAAATTCTCTTAAATTGCAAAAAGAAATAACATTAAAAACAGAGGAAGATACAAAATTAAAAATAGAAAAGCTAAAAAGATTTGAGCAAAGTATCAAAAAAGAGAAAAATTTATTTACAGAAGATGAAATAGAATTTTATAATAGGTATATGTCATATAAACTACAAAAAGAACAATTAAACATTGATTATACACAAGCAAAGAGAAAACACTTACAAGAGGAAAGCTTAGGATTGAAATTTACAACAAAAGCCAAATTAAATGAATTAAAAGCAAAAGAAAAATATGCTGAAATAAATTCGAATAAAAATAGAAGTGAAGCATTATTTACAGTAAAATCAGAGATTATAGAAAAAGCAAAATAAGAATTAAAATTAAAAAATCAATTAAAAGATATAGTGGATAAAATAGAATTAAGTAAAGTAGCATCTCCAATTAATGGAACAATAGAAGTGCTGGATGAATTTAATGTGGGAGATTATATGAATTCTGGAGTGAAAGTATTGAGGATAGTTCCAGAAAATACAAATCTAAAAATGGAAATAATGGTAAAGAATAAAGACATAGGACAGGTGAAAATTGGAGAAAATGTAAAATATAGATTTTTAGCCTTTCCGTACAAAGAATATGGAGTTGTAAAGGGAAAAATCGTTAAAATATCAAGTGATATAAGCGTGAAAAGTAATGAATTGATGTATAAAATAGAGGGAGAAATACCTGAAGTGAAATTGTATAATAGAAAAGGGAAATCAGCAGATATAAATTTAAAAATATAAATGATATAAAGAATTTTGAAATAAAAATCAAAAAAGAAAAAATAATTACAAACAATTTAAACATTAAGCTAAATAAAGCAAAATTGAAATATTACAAAAGAGAACTGCAACCTGATTTTAAATTTGATTCAAATTATGATATAGAAAGTGAAGTATGGAATGCAGGAATAGTATTTACAGGGAACTTATTAGAATACGGAACAGAAATAAGAAAATCAAAAAAGGATGAGGCAAAATTAAAAATATAAAGAGAAGAATTAGAGATAGAAAGTAGAGAAGAAAAGAGAAATTTAGAAATAGAGTATAATAATTTATTATCTAGATTAAAAACAGCAAAAGATAAAATGGTGAATTTAGAAAAAAGAAATGAGATTAATCAGAGGATATACAAAAAAGGGTATATGAGTTTATTGGATTTTTTAGGAGAACAAAAAAGTAAAGATGAAGCAAAATTAAACTATGAAAAAACTAAAAATAAGTTAAATGGATTTAAATATAATGTAAAAATAGGGGAAACTGAATATTAAAGTTTCCTCTATTTTTTACTATTTAAAAACTTATTATGATAAGTTTTTGATTAATTTAATTCTGGATTTCTTTTAACTTTCTTTTTCAATTTTTTAATTGCAATATTTTGAATTTGTCTTATTCTTTCTCGGGTTACTCCTATTTGATTGCCGATTTCTTCAAGAGTCAATTGAGGTGATCCAAAAAGACCAAATCTTTTAATGACAACTCTTTTTTCATTAATGGATAATTTATCTAATAATTTAGCTAAAGCATCATTTTCTAATTTCACTAATACTTCATCCTCTAACGATTGATTGTTACTAGGAATTATACTATGAAGCGTTAAATTATCACCTATTGATTCTTCAAACGAAACAGAAGAAGAAGAAATTAAATTCAAACATTTTTTTACTTCTTTTATTTTTAAATCAAGGTTTTCAGCAATAAGATATGGATTTGGTTTATCAGGAAACAAATCTCTATTTAAAGCTATATATTTTTTTATTTTAGCAATATTATCGTGAACGTAAGCAGGATATCTCATAATACCTTTAGTGCTAGTTAAGTATCTCAAGATTGATTGTTTTATCCACCAAGTAGCATAGGTACTAAAACGTATATCTTTTTCAGGATCAAATTTTTCAACTGCTTTAATTAAACCGATATTTCCTTCTTGTATTAAATCTAAGAAACTAGTGCCTGTATAACTATATTTTTTAGCGATACTTACTACTAATCTTAAATTAGAATTAATTAATATTTCTCGAGCATTTTCTTCCCCATCTAAGCTTTTTTGAGAAAGAGCCTTCTCTTCTTTTTTACTAAGTAATTGATAGTAACTTATCCCCTTTAAGTATTCGCTGATATTATCCATACAAAAGCACCCCCAATAAATTTTCCTTTTCAATTCTTATTATACGAAATAAATGTTGAATTCCTTTTTTTACTTTAGTTTTTTTTATTTATATGATAAAATAAGAATGTAAGCAAAAAAAATGAATGGAGTTTTATAAATGATTGTAATATTATATTTACTAACGGTACTTTTTTTTATATTATCAGCTAATTATAAAATGAGGTATTTAAAAAGAATGCAGAAGGTCAAAGAAAGAAAAGTTACTTTAGTAATTCCAGCAAGAAATGAAGAAAGTAATATAGAAGAAATTATAAAATCAGCATTAAATCAAAATTACAAAAAAGAAAATTATGAAATAATAATAGTAAATGACAGATCAGAAGATAGGACTCAGGAAATAATAGAAAAATATGAAAAGAAAAATGACAATTTAAAATTAATAAATATAAAAAACAAAAATCATTTACTTTCAGGAAAACAGAACGCATTGGATATTGGAATCAAAAAAGCACAAGGAGAAATAATTTTAATGACGGATGCAGATTGTATTTTAAATAAAAATTGGATAAAAACAATCACAAGATGTTTTTACAATGAAAATATTGGATTAGTAGTAGGGAAGACTGAGATTACAGAAGAAAAAAACAAAAGTTTATTATATAAAATTCAAGTAATGGTTCATACAATTTTATTAGAATTTGCACAAGTACCAATAATGTTTGGTTTTTATACAAGTGGAATGGGAAATAATTTAGCTTTTTTGAAAAAAGGATATTTTAAAATAGGTGGATTTGAAGGATTGGGAGATTCAATATTAGATGATGAGATATTAGTTCGTGGTTTTGCACAAAACGGTTATAAGATTGCGGCAGCATTTAGTAAAAATGCAACAATTCAGACAAAGCCAATGAAAACTTGGAAAGATATGTGTAAACAACATAAAAGATGGATTGTAGGTAGTTTAAATATATTTACACCATCAGGTTTATTGGCATTGCTATTTTATTTTGTTAATTTATATAGCATAATATTGATTTTTACAAAGCCATATTTATTTTTATTCAAATTACTAGGAGATTATTTACTAATAAATTATTTAGATAGAAAAGGAAAACATATTTTAAAAATATCAGATAAAATATTATTATCTTTTTTGGCAACATTTTATTTATTTTTTATTGAAACAGTAGCTTTATTAAATCCAAGAACTAGTTGGAAAGATGAAAAATATAAATTGAAAAGGAAGTAAGGTGAAGATGAGAGTTTTAGGAATAGATCCAGGAACAGCAATAGTAGGATATGGAATAATAGATTATGATAAAGGGATTTACAAAACTTTGGATTATGGTTGTATTTATACAGATAAAGATTTAGAAATGTCAAAAAGGTTAAGTAAAATTTATACAGAATTAGATGCTTTAATAAAATTATATAAACCAGATTTTGCAGGAGTAGAAGAGTTGTTTTATTTTAAAAATAACAAAACAATAATTTCTGTAGGTCAAGCAAGAGGAGTAATTCTTTTAGCAATAGAACAAAATAATATTGACTCAGTTGGATATACTCCATTGCAAGTAAAAATGGGGATTAGTGGATATGGAAGAGCTGAAAAAAAACAAGTACAGGAAATGGTAAAAAGAATTTTAAAATTAGATGAAATTCCAAAACCAGATGATGCCGCGGATGCTTTGGCAGTTGCAATAACTCATATACATTCTTTGTCTAATTTATTAGGTGGATCGAATATAAAGAATTCTTGTGCTAAAATTGATTTGAAATCAAAAAAGACAAGTTGTAATAAAATTTCATTGGCAGAATATAAAAAAATGTTGAAGTGATTTTAAAATAAATCAATTTAGTAATTGTATTTTTGTGGAAAATGTAAATTTTACAATATTAAAAGACCTTTCTTTTTTTCTTGATAAAATAAAGAAACAAAAAAATCAAGTGCTGTTGCTCCAAGTTATAATTTTCTAAGTTTCATTACCTACAACTGCCAAACTCACTACGTTCAAACAGTGTCAGTTGCTTAACGGTAATTTCAACAAGAAAATTTATAACTTTACGCAAATGCACAAGAAAATCAAGGTCAAGTACATTTCAAAAAGGAATAAATTTTAGATTTAAAGATTAAAAAAAATTATAAACAAAGGATTTAAATTTTGATTATGAAAGTACAGTTATTAAGAGTTATTAACAGAAAGGAAAAAAATGGAAAAAAAATTAACCTTAAAAGTATTTTATGAAAATAAAATGATATTTTCAAGTATAAGAAATTGGATACATCCATTATTTGATTTAGAAAAATATTTAATTGGAAATCCAAAATTTGACAGGGGAAAAATATTAATTGAGGATAAAATAATAGGAAAAGCAGCAGGTGTTTTAATTATAAAGATGGGAATAAAAAAAATCAAAACAAATATTATAAGTGAATTAGCAATAAAAATATTAGAAAAAAATAATATAAAATATGAATATAATATTTTAGTAGATAAAATTTCTTGTAAGACAGAAAAAATATTAGAAAATAATAATGATATAGAGGAAGCATATGAAATTTTAAAAGAGAGGGTGGAAAAATAATATGAATATTGTTTTATTAGAACCAGAAATACCATATAATACAGGAAATATAGGGAGAAGTTGTGTTTTGACAAATACAAAATTGCATTTAGTTGAGCCATTAGGATTTTCGCTAGATGCAAAACAAGTAAAAAGAGCAGGTTTAGATTATTGGAAAGATGTTAAAGTTTATACTTATAAATCAATAGAAGAATTATGGGCAAAATATCCGGAGTCAAGATTTTATTATGCAACAACAAAAACTAAACAAAATTATTCAGATGTAAAATACAAAAAAGATGATTTTATAGTTTTTGGAAAAGAATCAAAAGGTGTACCAGAATCTATATTGGAAGCAAATAAAGAAACTTGTATTACAATTCCAATGATTCCGATAGGAAGATCTTTAAATTTATCGAATGCAGCAGCCATTATGCTATACGAAGCTTTGAGACAAACAGACTTTGATTTTGGAGAATAAAATGGGAAAGAAAATTTGGACTCTAGCGATTATTTTTATACTAGCATCACTTTTTTTAAAAGAACAGCATAAAATTAAATATGTAAATGAAATCAAAAAAGTTTGTAAAAATGAAAATATAGATATAGCTACAGTTTTGGCAATAGCTAAAGTGGAAAGTGGTTTTCGAGAAACAGTAGTTTCTAAAAAAGGTGCTGTAGGGATGATGCAAATTATGCCTTCAACAGCAAAGTGGATAATTGAGTATAAAAAGATAGATATGCCAAACTATAATTTGAAAAATTATAAAGATAATATAAGAATAGGGGTAATATATTATAAATCTTTGTATAAAATTTTTAATGGAGATGTTGAAAAAAGTCTAGCAGCATATAATGCGGGGCCTTCTCGAGTTGTAAATGGAAAATGGAAAAAAATAGAAGAGACTAGAAAATATGTCGAAAAAGTAATGTTTTACAAAAAAATATATGATTTTTTCTATTAGGGGGGAATATGCAAAAAAGATTAGCAACATTATCTGTTTTTATGAAAAATAGGACAGATGTTGAAAAAGTAAATAAAATAATAGGTGATTTTAGTGAAATGGTTGTATCTAGAATGGGAATTCCTTATAAAAAAAAAGGAATTGCGATAATTGTATTAATATTAGATGGGACAAATGATGAAATTGGCGCATTATCAGGTAAATTAGGAAATTTGAAAGAAATATCGGTGAAAACTGCAATTTCTAAAATTGTATAAAATTAAAAAATCTATTGAAAAATATAAAAAAAAAGCGTATATTATATGTGGAGAGGTTTGTTTTTTAGTATAGGGGGTGTATTAAAATGAAAGTTGATTTGTCATCAAATAATATGGTAGATTTAAATACTACATGGAAAATACAAAGCGAAAAAACAACAAAAATTAAAAGATATGGTGAAGGAAGCTTATTTGGAACAGGGGTAAATATTAAAGAAAATGTATATCAAAAAAGTAATCAAATTAATAAAATAAAAGAATTATTAAATAATTTGAAAGAAACTGATATATTATCAGATGAAAATTCTTTCTCTCCGTATGTTATAAATGAAATAAAAAATGAAGCAAATGTAAGTTTAAGTTTTAATAAAGATTTTTCTTTAGAAGAAGGAGAAAATTTTAAAATTAAAATAGAATTAAATTCATTATCAAAAAATAAAATAGTTGTATCAGATGATATATATACAACAAAAGCATTAAAATTAGGTGGAGATTTATCTATAAATAGAGTAACTTTGAAAATAAAAGAAGAAGATTCATTGTCAAATATAGAAAAAAAAATTAATTTAGGAGAAGATTTAAATATAAATGAAGTTTTAGAAACAGAGGAAGATTTAGATGACAATGAACAACTATTAACAAAAGCAGATATGAAAGTAAAAGCTTCAATATCAAATAATAAATTGTATATAGAAAGCAAAGAATTTGGAGGAAATAGTTTTGTATCTTTTGAAGGAAGTACAAATGAAATAGTGGATAAACTAGGGTTAGTTGATGAAAATGGAGAAATAAAGAATTTAATTCAAGATGGAAAGATAGGAAATGTAGTTATTAATGGAAAAGAATATGCTCTTGAAAATGAAAAAGTGGAGTTAGAAAATTTGGATGTTGATTTATCGAAAGCAGTAGAGGGAAAAACATCTGAATTTGAAATTTCTTATGATAAAAATAAGGTGTTAAATGAAATTGTAGACTTTCAAAAAAAATATAATGAAATGGTAGGTTTTATAAATTCGTATGTAAGTGAAAATGAAACATCTTTAAAAAATATAATATATAATTTAAAATTAACAGAAAATTCTGAAATAGGTTTGGAAATAAAAACAAATAAATTTAATGATGATATAAATAAATTGAAAGAAACTATGGGAAATATAGTTACTGAAAATTTAGAGAAATCTGGCTTGATTCAAAATGATGAAGGAAAACTTGATATAGATTTGGAAAAGATAGCCAATAATTTAGAGAATTTAGAGGAAGAATTTGAAAAATCAGGAATAAATAAATTGAAAGAAAATTTAGAAGAATATTTCAAAAAAGTAAATATATTAGATATCAAAAAAGAAACAGTTAATGAAGAAGTAAATGATCGAAATATCAAAAAAGAAGCAATGAATAAATATTCAGTATTAATAAATGAGAATAAGAGTGAAGTTCAATTTTTAGAGAATTCATTAAAATTAATGGAAGATTTGGAATTATATTATCAAAAAAGTGAAAGTGAAAAGTATGAAGAGCAATTTCTTGAAAAAAATGAGGAAATATGGTAAAATTGGGAAAATTCAATTTTTTAGGAGGAGTTATATAGAATGATAGGAATAGGAATAGTTGGATTACCAAATGTAGGAAAATCAACATTATTTAATGCGATAACCAAAGCAGGAGCGGCAGAAGCAGCAAATTATCCATTTTGTACAATAGAACCAAATGTAGGAGTTGTAACTGTACCAGATGAAAGAATAAAAGCTTTAGAAAAAGTAATAAATCCACAAAGAACTTTAGCAGCAACAGTAGAATTTTTAGATATAGCAGGATTAGTAAAAGGAGCTTCTAAAGGAGAGGGATTAGGAAATAAATTCTTATCGAATATAAGACAAACAGCAGCAATTTGTCAAGTTGTTAGATGTTTTGATGATGAAAACATAACTCATGTAGATGGGAATGTTGATCCAATTAGAGATATTGAAACTATTAATACGGAACTAATATTTTCAGATTTAGAGATGGTTGAAAAAGCATTAACTAAATATCAAAAATTGGCAAAAACACCAAATAAAGAAGCAAAAGAAATTTTTGCTTTATTAAATAATATAAAAACTCATTTAGAAGGATTCAATTTATTAAAAACATTAGGAATACCAGAGGAAGAGAAAATATTAATAAAAGAATATCAATTTTTAACAGATAAGCCGATGGTCTATGCAGCAAATGTATCGGAGGAAGAAGTAGTTTCTGGAAATGAATATGTAAAGAAAGTAAAAGAATATGCTTCAAAACATAATTCAGAAGTTGTAATTGTTTCAGCAAAAGTTGAAGCGGAATTATCTGAAATGGAAGAAGAAGATAAAGAAATGTTTTTAGAAGAAATGGGATTAAAAGAACCAGGTTTAAATAGACTAATAAGAGCTGGATATAAATTGTTAAATCTTCAAACATATTTTACAGCCGGAGTAAAAGAAGTAAGAGCTTGGACAATAAAAATAGGAGATACAGCTCCAAAAGCAGCAGGAGAAATTCATACAGATTTTGAGAAAGGGTTTATTAGAGCTAAAGTAGTAGACTTTGATAAATTTATAGAAAATAACGGATGGAAAGGATCTCAAGAAACTGGAGATTTAAGATTAGAAGGAAAAGAGTATATTGTTCAAGATGGAGATTTAATGGAATTTCTATTTAATGTATGATTGTACTGCAAAAAGCAGGTACGTCCTTTTGTTAGGGCAAATTAGGTTTTTAATTTTAAAGGGTTTGATTTTAAAAAAATACTGAAAAAGTATGTTTATACAGGATAACCATGTATAAACAAAGAAATTTAAGTAAAGGTGAAAAGATGAATATAAAAAGATTTGTTTTAGGATATTTGGATTCAAATAGTTATTTGGTATACGAAGGAAAAGAAGCAATGTTGATAGATGTAGGTGGATATAATATAGAAAAAATAATATCTTTTTTGGAAAAAAATGATTTAGAATTAAAAAAAGTGTTGTTGACTCATGGACATTATGATCATATAGCAGGAATAAATAAGTTGTTTAATTATAATAAAAAAATAAAAGTATATATAGGAAGAGAAGACTTAGCTTTTTTAAAAGATTCAAATTTAAATTTGTCTTTTTTGATAGATCAAACAGATTTTAAAATAACGGATGGAATTAAAATAATCCCGATTGTAGAAAATGATATTATTAATAAATTCAAAGTTATAGATACTCCAGGACACACAATAGGAAGTAAATCTTTCTATAATGAAAAAGAAAAAATATTGTTTAGTGGAGATACATTATTTAGGATGAGCTTTGGAAGAACAGATTTTCCAACAGGGAATAGAAATGATTTGAAAAGAAGTTTAAATATTTTAAATAAATTACCAGAAGATGTTGTAGTTTATTCTGGACATGGAATGAAAACCTTAATAAAATCAGAAAAAAATCTTGAAAAAAAGGTTTAAATATGATAAGATAACAAGAAGCAGTGATAAATGAGACTTGTATTCAAATAGATGTTTTTTAATGTTATATTGAATATTTAGACAAATTTATTGAGGACATTTAAAATTCTTATTTTGTACTTTGTTATTTTTAATAATAGAGTGTAAGAAATAGGATTTAAGAGTGCGATAAAAATAAAGGTGAGGTGAATGCAATGAGAAAAGATATACATCCAGATTATCATACAGTAACAGTAGAATGTTCTTGTGGAAATGTTTTTGAAACAAAATCAACATGTGAAAAAGACATTTTAAAAGTTGGAGTATGCTCTAATTGTCATCCTGTCTACACAGGTAAAAGTAGATTTATGGATGAAGCAGGAAGAGTTGATAAATTTAAGAAAAAATATGGTCTTAAATAATAAAAAACAGAGCTATGCTCTGTTTTTTGTTTGAATTAATTTAAATGTGACTTAGAACACATTTGTATTTTATTTGAAATGTTATAATAAAAGTAAAAAAAGGAGTGGTTATTGTGAAAAAAGCATTAGGAATATTTATAATAATAGGTTTGTTTATTATAGGAGGATGTGCAAATAATCCAAAATCACAGGTAAAAAAAGGAGAATTGGTTTCAGAGATTCAGACAGAAAAATCAAAAAAAATCTATGAAACAATAGGAAAAGGTGAACCATCTAAAAATGCTTCAAACATAGCATCAGAAAGACAAACATCATATGAAGCAGCTAAAGCGGTAGCTCTAAATGATATTGCAACTTATTTATATGGAGTGAAATTGGAAAGTGGAATCTTGATAAAGGATGCTATGGCACAAGAATCAACTATAAAAACGGAAGTTGCTACATTTATAAGAGGTGCTGAAGTAGTGAAAAGAGAATGGGATGAGAAAAATAGTTGTATTATCACAATGAGAATAAATATTAAAGAATTTCAAAAAAGATTAAAAGAATTGGGAGTTGAATAAATAATGGCAGTAATAGAAATGAATCATCCTTTAATTTTGCATAAATTATCATATTTAAGGGATAAAAATACAGATACAAAAATTTTTAGAGAAACATTAAATGAAATAGCAGGATTAATGACATATGAAATAACAAAAGATATGAAATTAGAAAAGGTAGAAGTAGAAACACCAATAATGAAAACAACATCATACAGATTGCCGGATAAGGCGATAGGTGTTGTCCCTATTTTAAGAGCAGGGTTAGGAATGGTTGAGGGGATAATAACATTAATTCCAACAGCTAAAGTAGGACATATTGGGGTTTATAGAAATGAAGAAACATTGAAACCAGAACATTATTATGCAAAATTACCAGAGGATATGGCAGAAAGAAAGACTTTATTAGTTGATCCAATGCTAGCAACTGGAGGGTCAGCAATATATGCAATAGATTATTTGAAAGAACAAAAAGTTAAAGATATTGTATTTGTTTGTTTAATAGCTGCACCTGAGGGAATCAAAAAAGTTCAAGAAGCTCATCCAGATGTAGATATCGTTGTCGCAAAAATTGATGAAGGATTAAATGAAAAAAGTTATATATATCCTGGATTAGGAGA
>Ga0307991_1002548_pt1 | contig 12285 bp, 8 predicted proteins | sample EllFjometagen131_FD_203146 | JGI IMG/M metagenome (GOLD analysis project Ga0307991, IMG submission 203146) | Marine microbial communities from Ellis Fjord, Antarctic Ocean - #131 | ecosystem: Environmental > Aquatic > Marine > Unclassified | place: Southern Ocean | collected 2014-10-08 | reverse complement strand
CTATGTACATTGGATATATCCCTAGTAGTAACTTCTCTTATATTCGTGGTGTTTTTCGCTTAGTTGATGTCTTAAATGAGGATTCAAAAATAGAAAGTATAACTTTTATTTCAAATGATGATGAGTATAACTTAAATATGGAAGATATTGATCAAGAAGTTTTGTTATTACCTTCTTGGTTATCAGATGAAATAAGTCATTATATAACTATAGATTTTTTAGTAGATAATGATTTAGATTATTTTAGGAATATGGTTAAAAACTCTGAAGCTTCAATAAGAATAAAAGTTGATGATGAGTTGAAGTTAATAAAATTAGATAAAGAAATACTATCGTATTTAGAAGAAATAATAAATCTTCAAGATGAATATTTAGCATTATTGTAAGTGAAGTGGACCCCATTTCAAGGACAAAATATTGCTTGCATGTTTCCAAAAGTAACAGAGGGTCAATTTACACCCACTAGGTGCTTTTATACACCCTAAAGCCCCTTGGGCGTGTAATTGTATTAGTTTAGACGTATCTAGGCATAATTCTACAGAGTATTGATACAATGCATTAATAAATGAAAGCTAGTTTAATTCTTTACACACAAAGAAATAATAACTAGCTTCTTTTTTTGTCTAATCATCTATTCCTATTAGTATCCATAGAGGTTAGTGCTTTGGTAAAAAACTACACTCTCTTATTGTCAAATAGGGTGATTGTTTACATAAATATGTGACAATATTCATAAACGGAAAATATTCTTGAATTCCTTGCCTGTAGTGATATTCAAGTTCAAATTTTGTCCTATGCATATAAATGGTAAGATCTCTATCAAGGTTAGGTCTGTTAGGGATTTCTGATAATCTATTTAGCAATTTAATAATTAAGGGATTGCTGAGGGTTAATTTCCCAGTATATTTGAAAAATATGGGTATTGATTTATCCCCTATTTGTTGATATTGGTTTTATTTCATCAAAATTTCAGTTTAAACAAACAAAGCAAGTATCTTATCGTAATTGGCAGGGTACTTTTTTATTTATTAGAGTTTTTTAGTTAGCTTACTTTGAATATTAATGCTATATTTATAATATATTTTTTAAAAATTAAGGGGTTCCCTCATGAAGCGAATTGTTATTGTATTTACTACATTACTATTATTAGTAGCTTGTAACGTAGATTCTTTTAATCCATCTACAGCTAAAACGATCGATAGAGTGCCAACTTTTTCTTCTTCGAGTACAATTATGTCTCGTTCTGCCTTGCCATCAAGCATGAGTACGGAGGATGTATTATTTACACTGATGACACCTCCAATAACTAAATTTGAAGAAACTTCAGATGTATTCAAAGTTGGAGATTTTATTGAAGTTGATTTATTTTCAAATACAGTAACATTAGAAACTTCATTGACTAATGAAGGTTTTATCAAATTTTCTGGAGTGATAAGTGAAATAGGCTCTGATTATAACAATGTTGAAACTGGAAAAATTGAGATATTGTATGACAAGGAAAATTCAAAATTTAGTTATTATTCTGAAGTTCTTATAACAGATCCAGTTGATGAAGTCTTTGATTGGGGATCAGATGGTCATTTATTTGTGATTCAGGAGATTCCCTTCACAGATATTGAAGAAGATAATTCTTTTATAACTAGCTTCAACACTCTTGCATACATGAAGCAAGATCTAGCTGGATTAGAAGTGCAGTTGGTAGAAGCAGGAGAATTGTACAGCGGGCCTGGAGAAGGGGACGTGGGATAGATTATTGGTTTTGTAGGAACTTCATATAAATCTCTCGTTAATGAAGATTTTCCTATTTCTGGGATAAATATTGATAGTGGTATGGCGGGCTCTCTTGTAAACGAATTTGGCATTCCGTTAGAATCGGAGATATACGAGGAAAGAATAAATAGAATAGTTTCAGCAAAAGAGGATCTCTTTTCAGCTAATGGCTCAACAGGAGTACCTATACTTGTTTTTAGGAAGTTGATTGGCAATTCTCATAATACTATTGATTACGTGATGATGGTGGCTAATGGAACTGATAATGAGGCTGTATTTTCAGATTTGAGGGGAAATAATCTTTCGAATGAAGATAATAATCCTATCATTTTCACTTCTAATGGTCTGAGTACTGTTCCATATCCAGAAGTTCAAATGGACGAAGCAAATATTAATTTACTAATCACTGGATTACCGACTGCAGATTGGCGAGCAAGAACAAATCTTCAAAATATTGAAGATTAATAAATGTATAAGGTTCCCTGTAAAGTTAAATGTCATATTTAATTTGAGCGAATCTTCAGTTACTAAATTTTTATCATGTTATTTATAAAAGTTTAATTTTAGGTATGGATAATAAATATCTATTCTACAAAACTGTTTTTTTTACTTAAACTGTTATTTTTTATTAAAACTGTAATTTTTTAACTAATAAGGCAGATTGGAACTTTGTAAAGGTATATACAGATGCTGGAATATCGGGAACAAGTACTACAAGGCGTGAGGGATTTAAATCCATGATTAGTGATGCGCTGACCGGAAAGATTGATTTAATTGTTACTAAGAGTGTTAGTAGGTTTGCAAGAAATACAGTAGATAGTTTAACTACAGTTAGAAAATTAAAAGAGAAAGGAATTGAAATATATTTTGAAAAAGAAAACATCTGGACACTAGACAGTAAAGGAGAGTTGTTAATCACCATAATGTCTTCCCTTGCTCAAGAAGAATCTAGATCTCTTTCTGAGAACTGCACCTGGGGAATAAGAAAGAGATTTGAAGAGGACAAAGTTATTATATCTTATGGCAGCTTTCTTGGTTATGAGAAAGATAATATGGGTAATATAGCAATAAATGAAAGAGAAGCTAAAATAGTAAAATATATTTATTCAAGATTTTTGCAAGGGGTAACACCAACTTCAATTGCAAGAGAATTAGAAATAAAAGGAATTAAAAATGTAAGAGGGGATGTGAAATGGTATGGTACCACTCTTCAAAGCATGCTTAAAAATGAAAAGTATACAGGTAATGCCATTCTTCAAAAAACTTATTCAACTGACTTTCTATCTAAAAAGAGAAAAATAAATAATGGTGAGATTCCAAAGTATTATGTTGAAGATAGTCATCCAGCCATTGTCTCTCAAGCTCAATTTGATTTAGTACAAGAAGAATTTGAAAAGAGAGAGGCTTTTCCAAATAGAAATGGAAGCGCTCATATATTTTCAAACAGAATTATTTGTGGAAAATGTGGAGGCTCCTTTGGTAGAAAGATATGGCATTCAAATGATAAATATAGACGAGTTGTTTGGCAGTGTAATGAAAAGTATAAAGGTGAAGTGAAATGTAATAATATTACCCTAAGTGAAGATGAAATCAATAAAGCAATAATAACTGCAATCAATAAAATCATAGTTGAAAAAGATGAGATAATTGAAAATTGTGAGTTAATCCTAAATAAGGTATTAGATACTAAAAAGTTAAAGATAAAAGAAACTGAGCAAGCAAAAGAACTAAATAGAATATCAACTAAAATTGAAAAGCTTGTGGAGAGCAATTCTACTATTATTCAAAACCCTGATGAATTTAATAAAGAATATAATAATCTATCAGCAAAGTATTTTGCTCTTCAAGAAAAGCTTGAAAAGACACAAGCTATTCTTTCTGATAAGAATTCAAGAAAATTACAGATTGATAGATTTCTAGAAACAATCAAAACTCAGGATGATTTGATAACTGACTTTTCTCCTGAGATGTTTACATCCCTTATTGATATAGTTGAAGTGTTTTCAAAAAAAAAGATTAAGATTCACTTTAAGAATGGTGAAGAAGTTGTTGTTGATGTTTAAGTGTGTCATTACAAATTACTGGCGGTCGTAAATTTTTTATAGAAAGCTATGGTGTTTTGACAAAAAAAAGTAATTTTACCTTGTTTTGTCAAAATATTTATTTAGTTATGTCTTAAAGTGTGTTATAATTTTGATAAAAGAGGGTATTATTACCCTGTTTTATCAATGAGGTGTATTCTTATGGAAATAAAACGAGATAAATATTTGCAAAAACTAATTAATCGTATGGACAATGGTATGATTAAAGTTATTACAGGAATTAGAAGAATTGGTAAATCATATTTAGTATTTAACTTATTTAAAAATTATTTATTGAATCAATCTATTGATGAAAAACATATTATTTCGATAGAACTAGATGTTTTTGAGAATAAGAAATATCGAAATCCTCAGACAATAATGCAATATATTAAATCTTTGATTATTGATGATGAAAAATATTTCATTTTAATAGATGAAGTACAAATGTTGAATGATTTTGAAGAAGTATTAAATTCCCTATTACATAAAGACAATCTTGATATTTATATTACAGGTAGTAATTCAAAATTTTTATCAACTGATATTTTAACTAAATTTAGAGGCAGAGGTGATGAAATTCATGTATTTCCAATAAGCTTTAAAGAATTTATGAGTATTTATGAAGGTGATAAATATGAAGGATGGGCTGAATATGTAACATATGGTGGATTGCCGTTAACTATTTTTATGAAAACAGAAGAGCAGAAAATTAATTATTTAAATAGATTATTTGAAGAAACTTACATAAAAGATGTTGTTGATAGAAACGGCTTAGAAAAAACACAAGAATTAAATGATTTAATCAATGTTTTAGCTTCATGTATTGGAACACTTAGTAATCCTAATAAGATTGCAAAAACATTTCAAAGTTCAATAAAATCTAAAATAAGTGTAAATACAATTAGGAAATATATTGAATATTTGAAAGATGCTTTTATTATAAACGAAGCAAATAGATTTGATGTCAAAGGGCGCAAATATATTGGTGCACAACTTAAATATTATTTTGAAGATGTAGGTCTTAGGAATGCAAGATTGGGGTTTAGACAAGTAGAAGAAACTCATATTATGGAAAATATAGTATATAATGAACTAAGACTCAGAGGGTACCAAGTAGATGTAGGTATTGTTACTAAGAGAAGAATGACTGATGACGGACATTTTGAAAAAAAACAATTAGAAGTTGATTTTGTAGCAAATTTAGGTCGAAAAAGATACTATATTCAATCAGCATTAAGCCTCCCAACTGAAGAAAAAATTGAACAAGAAAATGCTTCTTTACTGAATATAAATGATTCGTTTAAGAAGATAATTATTACAAAAGATATTATAAAAACAAGAAGTGATGAAAATGGTATAACAACTATCAGCCTTTATAATTTCTTACTTAATGATAATAGCTTAGAGTTATAAATTATTTAATGTAATGGGAACATTAGCTTGACAAATACCGATGGAGGCCATTTATTTTTAGGTGTAAATGATAATCGTGAAATTGTTGGAGTTGATAAAGATTCTATTATTACTTTAAAAAAGAATTTTGTAACATCATTAAATAACCAAATGAAGCTTAATCCTCCTTTTTATCTTAATGTTGAAGAATATGAAATAAATGACAAAACTATTTTATATATTAATATCCCTGAAAGTTCTCAAGTTCATAGGTGCAAAGGTAAAATATTTGATAGAAATGAAGATGGTGATTTTGATATTACTAATAACACAAATTTAGTATCAAATTTATATATGAGAAAACAAAATACTTATACCGAAAATAAAATTTTTCCATTTGCTTCTATTGAAGATTTAGATGCTGAATTATTTAATAAAGTTAGAAAATTAGCTAATAATCAAAAGCCAAATCATCCATGGGCTTCGATGGATAATATTGAACTATTAAAAAGTGCTGGATTATATTTGAAAGATTTAAATTCTGGAAAAGAAGGTATTACATTAGGTGGTATTCTAATTTTTGGTAATCAAACTTTAATTCAATCAGCTTTACCCCATCATAGAACAGATGCCATATTACGAAGAGTAAATTTGGATCGTTATGATGATAGAGATGATATAAGAGAAAACCTTTTAGTAAGTTATGAAAGATTAATGAGTTTTGAAGCAAAACATCTTAATGATAAATTTTATCTAGAGGGAGATCAAAGAGTAAGTTTAAGAGATAAAATTTTTAGAGAAGCTATTTCTAATTTGTTAATCCATAGAGAGTTTTCTAATCCTTTACCTGCTAAAGAGAATGGGAACAAACCTCATGGTAATGGACTACTTGATCTTTATAGTTTCTCTCCTTTTCCAAAAAATCCAACAATAGCTAGATTTTTCAAGGAAATTGGTTGGGCTGATGAATTAGGGTCAGGTGTTAGAAATATTTTCAAATATAATAAAATTTATTCTGGGGAAGACCCTCAATTCATTGAAGGTGATATTTTTAAGACCATTATCCCTTTAATTCCTATAAGTAGTGAATATGATGGTGAACATGAGGGTGAACATGAGGGTGAACATGATGGTGAACATGATGGTGAACATGATGGTGAACATGATGGTGAACATGATGGTGAACATGATGGTGAACATGATGAAATACAAATTAAATCACGAAAGGTTTTAGAATTTTGTAAATAACCAAAAACAAGAGCAGAAATTCAGGAGTTTTTAGTTATTAAGAGTAGACCCTATTTAAGTCAAAAAATTTTGAACCCTTTAATTGAAAAAGATTTATTATTGTTAACTCTTCCTGATAAGCCAGCAAGTAGAAAACAAAAGTATTATTCAAGTAAAAAATGATATATATTATAAAGTGGACCCTATTTCTAGGACACTTTAAATAAAACTTAATATATATATCATATTCCTTGAAGTTAGAGTTGCTTAGCTAAGCAACCTTTTTCTTTAAATGTAATATCTCTAAAATAGAGATATTTTTTAATCTAAAAAATTTTAGTTTGAGTTGTTTTTTATAATGATTTGATTCTAACTGCTTTTTATAGTATTTATAATACCTTAATTTGAGTTTGGAAGGGTGGTAAGAGTGTATTTTTTGCATAATAATGCACTGGCTTTTTAGATATTCTTTATTCTATTCTACTAAAGTATTAAAGGTAATTTATGAGTCTTTTTTTATTTGTCCTAACTTATAGATATATAGTACTAGGTGTACCTCTAATAAAATTAGCCCTCTAGTTAAAAAAACTAAAGGGCCTTTTCTTATTATATCTCTTTAACGGGGAATCCTAAATCATCTAAAATCTCTAAAACTTTGCTTTTGAAAGCATCTTCAATTTCGATGGTTTTATTCTGTAAAGAAATTTCAGCGTTAATATTTGCTTTTTTTAAAGCCTTTTCTATTCGTCCTGTACAATGACTACATTGTATATCATTGGCGTGTAATTTAACCATAATTTTACCTCATTAATTTTCTTAGTGTTACAAGTAATTCATCAATTACTTCATCTTCATTATTGTTTTTTATACCATCAACCACACATGTCTTTATGTGATTGCTTAATAACTCTTTGTTAAATGCATTGAGAGCTGATTGGATTGCTGATACTTGTGTTAATATGTCTGTGCAATATATTTCATTCTCAACCATTTTTTTAACACCCCTAACTTGGCCCTCAATTCTACTTAATCTATTTGATAGCGACTTGAGTTCTTTATCGTCTCTGTGCTTATGTTTTGTAGAGTTACATTCATCCATAACTAATTCTCCTAGCTTATTTTCTTATATTTTAGTCTTAAAGCATTTGATACTACAAAAAGAGAGCTTAGAGACATTGCAAAACTTCCAACCATTGGGTTTAGTAAGAATCCACCTAGTGCAAATAATACACCAGCAGCAATTGGTATTCCAAGTGAGTTGTAGAAGAATGCCCAGAATAGATTTTGTTTTATGGTTCTAATTGTTAATTTACTTAATTTGTACGTTTTAGATACATCTAGTAAATTATTATTCATTAATACAACATCTGCAGATTCAATTGCAATATCACTTCCGTTTCCTATAGCAAAACCAATATTTGCTTGAACTAGGGCAGGGGCATCATTAATTCCATCGCCTACCATAATTACCTTATTACCATTCTTTTGATACTTTTCAACAACTTGCGCTTTTTCTGTTGGAAGCACTTCAGCTTCAACATAATTAATATTTACTTGGTTAGCAATTGTTTGGGCAGTTTGAAGATTGTCTCCTGTTAACATAACAACTTTTAAATTTTGATCTTTAAGTTTTTGTATTGCTTTTATACTAGTTTCTTTGATTGTATCTGCAACACTTATAATAGCTTCCATTTTGCCATTGATAGCTATGCACATTGGGGTTTGGCCTTTAAGAGCAAATTGTGAAAGCTTTTCATTAAATTCATCGTAACTAATATCATTGTCTTTTAATAGTTTAATATTACCTATAACAACTTTATCTTTATTGGTTAATGTTGCAACAATTCCTTTTCCAGATATGCTTTCAAATTCATCGACCACCAGTGTACTTTCTATATTAGATTCTTCCATCTTTGACACAATTGCTTTACTTAATGGATGTTGTGATACTTTTTCTACAACTCCAGCTATTTCAATTATTTTGTTTTCACTTATGCTTTTAGAATAAACTTGAGTTACTTTAGGTACTCCTTCAGTAATTGTACCTGTTTTATCAAGTATAACAACTGTAGCATTGTGTATTTCTTCTAATGCTTCACCACTTCTAATTAAAATTCCATTGTTTGCAGCAACTCCTGTTGCTACCATTATTGCTGTTGGTGTTGCAAGACCTAAAGCACAAGGACAAGCAATGACCAAGACAGAAGTAAATATATTAAGAGCAAAACTAACATCTTTTCCAAATAATAACCAAACAATTGCGGACACAAATGCAATTACAATAACTATTGGTACAAATACTCCTGCAACCTTATCAGCAATTTTAGATATTGGAGCTTTTTTACCTTGAGCATCTTCAACAAACTTGATTATTTTTGAAAGGGTTGTGTCTTCTCCAACTCTTGTAACTTTTATATAAAGAATTCCTTCTTTATTTAGACTTCCTCCAACAACTTCATCTTCTATACTCTTTTCTACAGGTAGACTTTCCCCAGTTAGCATGGATTGATCAACAGCGCTACTGCCTTTTATTACAATACCATCTAATGGTATTCTACTTCCAGGTTTTACTAGAACTATATCCTCTGGATTAACCTTATCAATTTCAACTTCTCTATAACTGTTTGTTTCTATATTGTCGACTATTAAAGCGGTATCACCTTTTAATTCAATTAGCTTTTTAATAGCATCTTTTGTTTTTCTTTTACTTTTAGTTTCAAAAAACTTACCCAAAGATATAAATGTTAATACCATCGCTGCAGCATCAAAATATAGTGTATTAAGAGATGATGGATAATCTTGTATTAAAAAGGACATTACAATACTGTATGTAAATGATGCACTAACACTTATAGCAACAAGCGAATCCATATTTGGGTTTTTGTGAAATAATGCATTATACCCATTAATAATATAGTTTCTTCCAATTACAAGAACTGGAATTGTTATTAATATTTGAAGTAATACCCAGTTTTGAGGATAAGTCATTTTGCTAAAAATCTTAAACAATGGAAGATTTATCATATGACCCATAGAAACATACATTAATATAATAGAAAGAGTTATAGATGTAATTAATCCATATTTTGTTTTTCTCTCAGTTTTTTCTTCTCTATCTTCTTCCTCTTTATTTGAAATCTTTGCATTTTGTTTTTCTTGTTTAACTCCAAAACCAGCATTTTCAACCTTTTCCATAATTAAGCTCGGATTGACTTTATCTTGATCATAAACAATTGTCATTTTGTTGGTAGTAAGATTAACCTCGCTAGTTTCTACGCCTTCTAGCTTTCTAGTAACTCTTTCTACAGCACTACTACAAGCGGCACAAGACATGCCTTCTATATCATATACTTCTTTCATACTTATCTCCTAAATACCCTAATAGGGTATATAAAAGAATATACCCTATTAGGGTATTATTCAAGAGGTAAGATTATTTTCAACTTAAAATTATTTAGATTTTTTAATGAATTTTGTTATTACTGTTTTGCTTTTTAAGAAATCGTATATCCATTTCTAAGGGAGAGCCACCACTTTAAATAAAATCAGTTGAAAACTGGTCCACTGTTAAATTGTAATAATCAATACTTAATTAAAATTGCAATTGAACAAGGAAAAAAAGTGAAAACTTCCAATTTTCTACTAAGATCATTTAAGGTTTTACTCACTAAAAAAGTTTAAAAATTAAAAAATTAGCGTTTGATAAAATTATTGTGTTTCGTCAAGTACTAATCTATAAAAACACCATCAGTTTTCCAACTTTTAATCATGGAATTTCCAGTCTTTTATCACGTTGATATTTTCACATCAATCAACCATTAATGAATAGGATAAACTCCAATCATTGTTACCCGTTTTTATCAGATGTCCATAATGGATCAGGCAAACTATTATTGGTGTGAACATCTTTTCAATTCAATAAAAATGAAATTTTTATAATTAATAAATTTTTTAATGTAAAATATTATGTTTTTAGATTATAATAGGTATATTAGGAGTCAACTATAAACAATTATGATTAATGAAAAAGATTTAAAAATATTAAATACTAGCTTTTTCGCCTCTAATCAACAGGGCGTAAATGGCCCTAATAAGTTTATTTGTCATAGTAATAATTCACTGTCTATGGTCTGATAAAAAAAACATGACCATTATGTGTGCATTACTTTTGTTCATCTTTATGCGCTTGAGCGATAATAGTGATGGTAGAATCCAGATAATATCTTCAATTTCTTTATAGTCCCTAAACTTTCATGAATACCAGTATTAGGGATCTTATTAATCCCTTAATTCATTCTCTGAGTATTATAATATTCTACATATTCCGTAATGATATTTCGAATCCGATTCCCTGAAAATAGAAAAAAATAATCCAGATTTTCTCCTTGGATTGTTCATTCAATCTTTCACCAAATGAGTTCATGTTTGCTGAAGCTGGGGAGATTTTTACCCCGTTTTATTGCATAATACATACATCATCAAATTTAGCAGAACTTCTAAAATAATGATGGTGTAAACTCCAAAGAATTGACTTCTTTTTTAAATCTAACGAATGCAGGAATACTTTCACCTTCTAGAATGTGTTTAATTCCTTGATGAGGTCGTAGTTTATTAGCATTATAGTAATCTCTTGTATCTTGCCCTTAAAACACAAGAAACTAAGTTGAATGAGTTTATATTCAATATCTACCTATTTGTTCTCTTAAATTGGAGTGGCGGGCTTTTTTATTGAATCATCTTCATTTCTCTTGCAATCTCCATCATTTAGGGTGATAATGATGGAGATATTGACAGAATGATGGAGATTCACCTATGAGAAATTTTGATTATCAAAACACCCTGGCTAAGTTGCTAACACCTGAAATAGTTCAGTTACTTACAAGTATTCATGAGCATAAAGGCAAGCAAGAATTGTTTATTGAGGCAAACGCAGATGACTTAACAAGTCTCCTTGAAATTGCAAAGATACAAAGTACTGGGGCTTCTAATAGAATTGAAGGCATTTACACTTCAGATAAAAGGCTAATTGAATTGGTGCAGGGTAAAGCTGAACCAAGAAACCGATCTGAACAGGAGATAGCTGGCTATCGAGAGGTTCTGGCAACTATTCACGAGAGTTATGACCATATAATTCCAAAGCCCAATACCATTCTTCAATTGCATAGAGATCTTTATCACTTTAATACATCTTCAATCGGTGGAGTCTATAAGAATTCTGACAATGTGATTGCAGAAATAAAATCGGATGGTAAAGAAAAAGTTAGGTTTATTCCTGTTTCAGCATTCCAAACACCTGATGCTATGGATAGATTATGTGATGCCTTTGAAAATGCTTGGAAAGATGATAAATGTGATAAACTTCTGATAATTCCCATGTTTATATTAGATTTTCTTTGTATACATCCATTCAATGATGGTAACGGCCGAATAAGATGGCTACTTTCTTTGTTGTTGCTCTATAAAGCAGGATACATTGTAGGAAAATATGTAAGTATCGAAATGCTCATCGAGAAGACAAAAGAAACCTATTATGAATCTTTGCAGGATTCATCTCTGAATTGGCATGAAGAGGAAAGTACATATGAGCCTTTTATAACCTACTATCTAAGTATTCTGATTGGAGCATACAATGATTTTGACGAGAGAGTAGAGCATATGAAATACAGAAAAATATCAAAGCCAGAACGTATCAAGGTGGTGATAGATAAAACTGTTGGAAAGATAACAAAGAAGGAGATAATGGATATTTGTCCAGATATAAGTCAAATCACTGTTGAAAGAACACTCACAAGGTTAGTTAAAGACGGTTACA
>Ga0307991_1002547_pt1 | contig 12286 bp, 6 predicted proteins | sample EllFjometagen131_FD_203146 | JGI IMG/M metagenome (GOLD analysis project Ga0307991, IMG submission 203146) | Marine microbial communities from Ellis Fjord, Antarctic Ocean - #131 | ecosystem: Environmental > Aquatic > Marine > Unclassified | place: Southern Ocean | collected 2014-10-08 | reverse complement strand
AGTTTTGTTTTAACCAATAAAGCATCAAGTAATTGAATTAATCTACCGATAGTAAGATTTCTGTCTCCACGTTCCAGTTTAGAGATTTCTGTATTTCTTACTTTAATTATTTTACCAAGTTGCTCCTGGGTCAGGTTTTTATGCTTCCGCAGGGTTCTTAAAAGCTCTCCCATAGATTTTTTATCCAATCCCGACTCAAAAACATCAATTTCCGGGGGTTTACCATACCCTGAAAATTCCTGGTTAACTTGTTTATAATGCTTAATTCTTTTTGTTTCTTTCTTCATAATTAACAGTATTCTAAATTTCCCCACAATCACGCACGTTTTTTCCGGTACGTTCCTGCAAGTCATCTCCCAGGTCAGCTCTGGCTTTTTCAGCCAGGGTTTCAAGTTCCTTTACAATTTCAGGATATAATTCCCTAACATTGTATTCTTCACCCGGATCACGTCGCAGGTCATAAAGGGCAAATTCTGTAGTGTCATTTGCATAAGGCCCGGGCCATCCGTTATTACCAGGAAGTACTCCTTCATACGATCTTGTAGGATGGGGAAATACAAGCTTCCAGTTTTCTTTCCTAACTGCCTCAAGGCTGTTTTTTCTGTAGTAATAATATAAATGATCACGGGGGTTAGCTTTTTTATCTCCTTTCAGAAGTGCCAGGATGCTTGTCCCGTCAATCTTATGTCCAGGAAGGGGTGCACCTGTTATTTCTGCAATAGTTGGAAAAATATCGATAGTGGCAGAAAGCTTATTATTGATTTTACCCTTAGGAATAACTACAGGCCAGCGCATAATACATGGTTCACGCTGACCACCTTCAAAGCTTGTGCCCTTTCCTTCACGCAATCCTCCGGTTGATCCTGCATGATTGCCGAAATTTAACCAGGGTCCGTTATCGCAAGTGAAAATAACAAGGGTATTATCTTCCACCCCGTTCTCTTTAAGTGCTTTCATTACCTGTCCTACAGACCAGTCAATTTCCATCATAACATCGCCGTACATTCCCTGTTCACTTTTGCCTTTAAACTTATCACTTACTCCAAGTGGTACATGAGGCATTGAATGAGCAAGGTAAAGGAAAAAAGGTTTGTCTTTTTTCCTGTTAATAAAATCAACAGCATATTCAGTATAAAGTGTTGTAAGTTTATTCTGGTCATCCAGCGTTAATATCTCTTTGGCTTTTTTATTCCCCTCAATAAGGGGGAGTTTTGGATACCTTGATTTCCATGGCTTCGATGAGCTATCGGTAACTGCTGTGCCGTCAAAATCTACAGGCCACATATCATTGGAATATGGAATACCGACATATTCATCAAATCCATGTTGAAGAGGAAGAAATTTTTCATGATGTCCCAGGTGCCATTTCCCGTATATTGCTGTTGCATAACCTTTTTCTTTTAGTAATTCAGCAATGGTTATCTCGTTTTTATTAATGCCATTTTTTGCCCATGGCATTAAAGCTCCGTGTATTCCTATACGGTTTGGATAACAACCTGTCATCAAAGCTGCTCTGGAAGCACTGCAGACAGCCTGTGCCGAGTAAAAATGTGTAAAACGCATCCCCTCAACAGCAAGTTGGTCGAGATTAGGAGTAATAAACCCGGTTGCACCGTAAGAGCCAACATCACCATATCCCTGATCATCGGTAAATATTAAAACAATATTCGGAAGTTCCTCTTTTTGATCCCGGGTACATCCGGAATTCAAAATAACGATACCAATAGAAAATGCCAGAATAATACCAGGCAAATAAATAGTTTTTCTGAATTTCATAAAGCGTTTCTTTTAATAGTCACTAAATTACTTGTTTGAAAGCATGCCTGAAACATGATCAATATTTCCGTCTACATGAGCAGATTTAAGACACATAATTTTAGCAATTAACGGATATATATCGATGTTATTAAATGTTGGCTGCAGATAACCGGTTTTAAATGCCGGGCCAACTGCGTAAAAAATAGCATGCATATCTTTGTTACTGTTATCATACCCATGGGTACCACCACTAAATCTTTGTGGATTTGAATTAATTGTCACACTCCAGCTACTGTCAGCCGCAACCACAAAATCCCCTGTTCTGCTATTTGTGCCATAGTGAAGTCTTTCAGGTAACTCTCCGTGTTTCCAGGAACTTATGTGATCAATATTTTCAAGTTTATTCCCAATTTCTTCATTATATCCGGGAGAAACAGTTAGACAATAAACAGGATTGCTGCCATTTATATGATTAATATGATCGAGATTAATAAAGTCGGCAAGCCGTACAACTCTGTCAGGAGAAATTTGTCCCATTCCATGATCTGAAGTAACAATAAAATTAACATCCGGGCCTATCTCCAGTCTGTTCAGTTTACACATAAAATCGCCAACAAGACTATCAAGATATGAAATTACCGGCATAAGCTCAGGGTTGTCCGGACCTAATTGATGTCCCTTGCTGTCTGGTTCGTCCATATACCATGTAATGAGATGAGGACGCTTTTCTTCAGGGAGGCAAAGCCAGGCGATTACTGAATCAACCCGCTGTGTAAAAGGAAACTTGTGTTCATATTTTTTCCAGTAAGTAGGTTGCACTCCTTTAACCGGAGCTTCTGAACCTACCCAGAAATAGGATGCCGTAATCACCCCTTGATTCTCAGCAGTAACCCAGATAGGTTCACCACCATAGAAATTTCCGTTTTCAACCGATTCACGGTTCCCCGGGGAATACGATGCATCCATAGTTGAATCGTAGAAATCATTAAGCACGATACCATGATTATCAGGATATAAACCGGTGGCAATAGAATAATGATTTGGAAAAGTCTTAGTGGGGAAACATGGGCGCAGAGACTCTGCTCTGACACCAATTTCAGCTATCCGGTCAAGATTTGGAGTGTTTGCTTTTTGTGTATAATCCCATCGGAATCCGTCAAGTGATAACATAACCACATATGGTTTATCATTTGTTTCAGGATTGGAAGAATGGTTGCTTCTACAGCTTATTACTAAAATAGAAAGAAGCAAAGAAAACAGGAGCGTGTAAAACTTTAATTTGTGTATCATAGTGTGAATTTGTAATAGTTATTCAATTTCTGTATCCCGGTGGGCATTTACAAACAAAATATTACCTACTTTGTCATATCCCATAAACAATTCCTTTTTATCATGCTTCAGTTGTTCGCCACGAAAACCTAATACTGTGAGGCCTGCATCTTCTGAATATTTATTGATCATCTCCTTATTACTGACTTCCTCTTCTCTTTTTAGGATTTTGATGTTTTTAGCTGAAATAGGCAACCGCCCCTTGTTAATTAACTCAACCAGTCCATGATGGTTTTTTTCCAATTCATCTCCATCACATATTTCAAATATTTTAATAGCGCTTTTTTTCCAGTCGGGATGGCTCAGGATTACATAGCTAAACAGGATCATCAGGTTTGCATTTTCATAATCAGACCTTTTTATCCAGATGTGGATCCCTTCAGAGAAATTAATGGATTTAAGTTCGCTGCCAAGTATACATATATCATAATTTCCAGAGCGGCATAAAGAATAATTATCAATGATCTGATCAAGATTCTCTGGGTTATTCTTATCAAATTCAAATAGTATTGTATTATTTTCCATGCCTGATATGCCCGGAAGCTGTATTATTTGAGCAATAGCCGAAGTGAAGGAAGGAGAAATAATAGTATCAATGTAAAATTTATCATTCCGGATATCTGCTTTCTTTATTAATTTGTCCAGTGTCTCTTTTGCAGTTTGTTGGGCTGCACGGGAATAATAGTCCTCGATCAGGTGAATGTATGTTCCGAAACCATGCTTGTGAGATACCCAATTTAACAGGCTAAAAGCAGTTTCCCTTTCAAATGAGTCGTGGGAAACACATACCACTGAAGGCCTCCATTTGCGTGAACTTTCCAGTTTTCGCGATTTTTGCAGGTAAACCTGAAGGCTTTGGCTAATCTGGAAGAATGCGCTTAGAAAAATAGATTCCAAACCTTCGCGGTCTTTGTGAAAATTCTTAATAAACAGATAAACAACGATTATCATTCCAATCGCCAATAGAGTATATAAAGCACTTATCATGAACATCATAAGAAGACTCATAATAAAACCAATAAGTGAAATATACCATCTTGAACGAAATACCGGACGGTAGGAGGGATCAGCTCCGAAATGATAAAGAAAAGAAATAAGACAGAGTGACCCGTAAGTAACCATGAAAAACATTGTGATTATCTTCGCAACACTATTTACATCCCCAAGGGCCACAAATACAAACGCTAAAGCGACGGTGATCAAGGTTCCGTTGAAGGGTTCATTTGTTTCTCCCTTTCCTTTGGAAACAAAACTATTGAACTTGTCTGACGGGAAAGACTTATCTGCTCCAAGAGCCTGTATTTTGCGTGGTGCAGCCAAAATTGCTCCAAGAGCAGATGAAAATGTTGATGCTGCCAGACCAAGGGGGATTACAATTCCTCCTGCAATTGCAATTTTGCTCATTATTAACTGGTCATTTGCCAGGTCTTCTGGGCTTGCAGAAATATTTAGTTTCCAGGTAATAAAAATATAAGTGATCATTCCTAAAATAGTAGCGGAAAGGGTTCCGAGAGGTATAGATTTTCCGGGATTTTTTAAATCACCTGATAATCCCACACCGGCAGATAAACCTGTAAAGGCAGGGAAAAGTATAGCAAATACAATAAAGAACTGATCCATGTTTTTAAATGCGCCGGTGGAAAACACATGAGTGGATGATTCACTGAATTCTGATGAGCCAAGGAAAAACAAGGCAATTGAAAGAAATAATAATCCAACAATAATATAAAGTACTTTCATGCCCACATTGGCACCACGTTTAAGTATAACCACAGAAAGTAAAGCCAAAGCCGGCAGACTGATTGCCTGCCTGGGCAGATCAAAATTGTAAGTGTCTTTTACCCAGGCGAACAAAGGAGTGAATGCTTCAGTGAAGGCGATAACATAAAATGCAACACTTATGGCTTGCGATAGGTATAGTGAAAAACCAATAGTAGCACCAATATTCAGTCCGAATGAACGACTGATGATGAAATATTCACCACCCCCTTCAACCCGCCGGTTTGTAGCTATCTCTGAAATGGCCATAGCCGTAGGGATAGTTACCAAATGTGCAAGAATAATGACCAGGATAGTCCCGTATGGCCCAATTGTCCCTACGGAAAATCCAAACCGCAGGAATAGAATGGCACCCAGAATTGTAGCTATGCTTGTAAAAAATACCGGAGCGGTCCCGAATGACTTTTTGTTCTGTTGCATTAAAGTAACAAGTAAGCAGTTAAACCCGGGTTTAAAGTTAGTATTTTTAATGTAACTCTTCAGCGCCTAAAAAATGATTAAATGCATAAATGATTAAATGTTTAAATGAATAAATGAAAAAATGACAGGTTGTTTTCCTATTACTGCCGGCTGAGGACTGCCGACTGTGGACTGCCGACTGTGGACTGCCGACTGATTAGTTATTTTTTAATTAATGAAAATATTTTGTTTATGTTTTTTTTAATGTGATATGTAACCTGTAACTTACACCCCAAAATTTGTCAGTTATCCATAAACCAAAATTTGCTATGAGTCTTTTCTTACCCAACAAAATACCGGTTGATAAGCAGATTATTCTTAAGATACTGGATTGTAAGCATGGGACCAATTCTTTTAAAATTGTCGATGCAGTTTATGAAAAAATTCTTGAAAAAGCATATTCATTAATAAAACCCAAAGGAATAATTAATACCACAGAAATCCCTGATTTTATTAACCTGAGGAAAAGGGAAAATTATAAGAGTGGAATATTTTGCATTGCAACTTTGGGTAAAGGGATATCTGGGGAATCATCGTCTTTATTTTCTGCTGGTGAGTATCTTGAAGGATTATTGCTTGACACTATTGCCGATCAGATGCTGATTAATTTGACAACTGCTATATATCAGGAGAAGATTTTGCCATTTTTGAGGGAAAAAGAAGTTGGTATTAGTTATTGCTATATCCCTGGTTGTCAAAATGTTCCGATAGAATATCAAAAATATATCCTTGACCTGGTTGGACCGGAAGCCAAAAATGAAATATCTATTACCGAAGGAATGATGCTTAATCCGGTAAAATCAACTGCTTATTTCTATGTAATGGATAAATCATTGCCAATAAGGAAAATGGACCGGGATTGTAATAACTGTGATATGAAAGATTGTAAGTACAGGACTAATTTGTATGTAGGAATTACAATTATTTCCGGTGGGAAGAAAACAGAAACAACTCTTCTGAAAGAGATGAACTTACTGGACGGGCTACGTGAACAGGGATGGGGATTGGAATCGCACTGCAATGGAGCAGGATATTGCGGTAAATGTAAGGTTTTATTAACTGGTGAGGTGCCCGAACCGGGATCAACTGAAAAAGAGTTGATTTCACAGAAAGAATTACAAAAAGGAATTAGGCTTGCATGCAGGGTTAAACCAATAGATGGAATGGTGGTTCATTTACCGGGAAAAGCTAAAACAGGTTATCAGATTGAACAGGGATTCAGGTACCGGAAAGAAAAAGAGGAAATAAATTCGATAGCGAAGTCGAAATCCGGGGTTAAAATAAAAAAGAATAGAGAATATGGGATCGCTGTTGATATAGGGACTACAACCGTGGCAATTGTACTGGTTAACCTGATAACAGGAAAAACGATCGGAACATCTTCATTCCTCAATCCTCAAAGAGAGTTTGGTGATGATGTTATATCCCGGATTCAGTTTGCTTCAACCAAAGATAAAGTAATTCTTACCAGATTAATTCGGGAATCACTCACCGGGGCAGTTACAGAACTTGTTAAGAAAAATGATATTAGTGCTGAACAGATAAGCGAATTTACTATTGCAGGGAATACTACAATGATCCACCTGTTGCTTGGATTATCTGTCGAATCACTTGCTATTAGTCCTTTTAAACCGGTTTCCATTGATCCTGTTAGCTTACCTGCGGCTGAGATACTTAAAGATAATTTTTCATCTGCAGATATATATATATTCCCCGGTGTATCAGCTTATGTAGGTCCTGATATTGTATCAGGTATGTATAACAGAAGTTTTGAATCTCTTGGAGAGGTTACCCTGTTTATTGATTTGGGGACCAATGGAGAGATTGTTCTTGGAGACAGGAAAAAAATAATGTGTGTTTCTGCCGCAGCCGGTCCGGCTTTCGAAGGAGCCAGGATAAGTTGTGGAGTTGGAAGTATTACAGGCGCTATACCTTTTGCAGGTATCAGGAAAGGCAAAGTATGGTATAGTACCATAAATCAAAAGCCTGCAGTTGGATTGTGTGGATCCGGACTGGTGGATCTTGTGGCTGCATGCCTTAATACCGGAATAATTGATAAGACCGGATTAATGATGCCTGAATACAGGAAAGATGGTTTGTTTATAGAAATAGATCCGGATGGAAATGAAATGCGATTGACACAAAAGGATATTCGTGAGTTGCAGCTTGCCAAATCAGCTATCCGGGCGGGAATAGAGATACTGATCAAAGAATTTGATGTGGCATACAATGATATTGAAAAGGTTTATCTGGCAGGGGGGTTTGGCAATAATATCAATGCTGATAGCGCGGTGAGAATTGGATTGTTACCAAAAAAACTCAAGAGTCATATTGTTTTAGCCGGTAACAGTTCATTGGGGGGAGCTGTGGATTCACTACTTAATCCTGACAGAGAAGAAAAAGTGAAAAAAATTCTAAACAAAGTTCATTATATTGAATTATCATCAAACCCGGATTTCAATGATAAATTTGCTGAATATATGTTTTTTTAATAATTGGTTTTAAAAGTTTGTTTACTAATTCATAGTTTAAGTGCTTTTATTTGTAAGTTTTCAGGTTAAACAGGTACATCCGCATATTTTCTTTTTGTTTTAATGATTATCCGAATACAAAGCCCGGGGCAGATCCCGAAGGTTGTACCGTGATGTCATTGTTTCTCCATAAGCTCCTGCTGACCGGATACAAAGTATATCATTTCTGTGAGTTTCAGGTAGTAAGATATATTTGCCAAAAATATCTGATGATTCGCAGATTGGTCCGACAATGGTGTAATTTTCCTGCTTCCCGGTTGATGTAAGATTTTCTATTTTATGATATGCCTGGTAAAGTGCAGGCCGGATGAAATCAGTCATTCCCGCATCGACAATAGCAAACTTAGTGTTTACTCCTTTTTTTATAAATAATACTTTGGTTATCAGGTTACCGCATTGTGCAACCAGTGAACGTCCTAATTCAAAATGCACTTTTTGTCCGGGACCAATATCCAAAAACCTGTTGAATAATTTGAAATAATTTTGGAAATCATTAACAGGATGATTATCTGGATCGTTATAGTCTACTCCAAACCCTCCGCCAACATTTATGTGATTAACTAATATCTGATGGTTATTGAACCATTCCTGGATCTGATTCACACGTAAGCATAATCCTTTAAATATATTCAGATCGGTAATCTGAGAACCAATATGAAAGTGTAGCCCTATGAAATTGAGATTAGGACAAATCGCTAACGTTTCCATTATTGTATCTAATTCCCTCGGGTGGATTCCGAATTTATTTTCTTCCACTCCTGTTGTAATATATTCATGTGTTCCTGCCCGGATATTCGGATTGATCCTTAGAGCAATATTTGCTGTTTTGCCTGCTTTCCCGGCTAATGAATTAATTACTATTATTTCGGCAACAGATTCACAATTAAAACAAAATATATTTGTTTCCATTGCTAATTCAATCTCCCAATCAGATTTTCCAACACCTGCGTAAACAATTCCTTCAGGATCAAATCCTATTTCAATAACTTTTTTTATCTCATTACCACTTACACAATCGGCATCAATTCCATATTTCCTGATAATCTTTAGTAACGGATCGTTTGCATTAGCTTTTACAGCGTAATGGATAATATAATTATACTTATCAGCTTCTTTTTTTACCGTCGCCAGAGTGTGATTTAACAGATCAAGATCATAGTAATAAAAAGGCGTCTTTTCTTTTTGTATTTGTTCAGGTATTTTGAATTTTATATTGCTATTCATTTTATTTTGTTGCTTTAAAAAGTTCCTTGTTTAATAAATTAAGCGCTTTTATTTTATGATCACTTTTTACCAGGACAGAAATATTATGTGAACTTCCACCATATGAGATCATTCTCAATGGAATTTCGCGAATTGCTTCCAATATCTTAACCGCTACGCCTTTTTTTTCTGCAATAAGATCACCCACTATACAAATGATTGAATGATCATGAAAAATTTCTATAATACCAAATTTTTCCAGTTCCTTTTTAATCTCTTCCAGATTTTCAGTATTGTCAATGGTTAATGAAACAGTAACTTCCGAAGTTGTGATCATATCAATAGGGGTTCTGTAGATCTCGAATACCTCGAATATTTTTCTTAAAAACCCATATGCAAGCAGCATACGGGCTGATTTTATTTTAATTGCAGTAATTTTGTCTTTTGCCGCAACTGCTTTAATTCCGTTAAGTTTGATTTGATTAGTGATAATAGTACCGGGATCATCAGGGTTCATGGAATTTTTTAGGAGTACCGGGATGTTTGATTCTTTACATGGCTGAATGCTGCTGGGATGAAGTATTTTTGCACCAAAATATGCAAGTTCAGCAGCTTCGTTAAACGAAAGCTCTCTAAGTATACTGGTTTCAGTAACATACCTGGGATCATTGTTCTGAAAACCATTGATATCAGTCCATATCTGTATTTCTTCAGAGCGGATAGCTGCTCCAATAAGTGAAGCAGAATAATCACTTCCTCCACGTTTCAGATTATCTACTGCGCCATATGCGTTCCGGCAAATATAGCCTTGTGTAATAATAACCTGGTTTTTTTTGTATTTTTTTAATTCCCGATTCAGGTTTTCCTTTATATAGAAATTATCAGGTTCCCCTTCTTTATCAATACGCATGAAATTGAGAGCGGATAAAAGACCGGAATTAATTCCCTGTTCTTTCAGCATTTGATGGAATAGGGCTGAAGTGATAAGTTCTCCCTGCGCAAGAATGGCTTTTTCCTGGATTTTGGTAAAAACTTTCTGTGTAAATTCAAGTATATATTGAAAGTGATCTTCAATTAACTTTTTACCAGTATCAATATAAACCTGGCTATCAAATAGTTCTTCGGCAGTATGTTTGTAAAAATCCTCCAGTTCGCGTATCTTTTTCTTTGCTTCAATTTTCCTGTTCTGATTTAACAAATTGATTATTTCAACAAGAATATCTGTTGTTCCGGATATGGCAGAAAGTACTACAATAACCTGTTTCTCAATTGTTATCAAAGGTAATATGGCTTTCATTCTTGATGAAGAACCCAATGAAGTTCCACCGAATTTTAAGACTTTCATTCTTTAGCTTATTAGATTATTAAGAAAAAAAAAGCCTGCAGAAATTGCAGGCCCTGAGCATAAATTTTCACCTTTTTTCTGTTATGTCCGTAAGAAGGTAATACGTTTTATTATAAAAATATTGTTATGTCTGAAATACAATGTCATCTTTATTATATTGGGATTTGGTGTGTAAAAGTATAAAAAAGATCTTAAAATTAAAGAAATTTAATAATTTTGTACCCCGCAAAAGAAAAGAGATGAGAGAAGAGAGGTGAGAGACCCAGATGGCAGGGCCGACCGTTAATAAATTGTCCGGTGGACAATTTTAGGGAGGAGCCAGGTTGCAGGGTTGGCAATTCCGACATCTGGGACGAACTTAAAAGTGTCAGGCGAGGAATTGGTTGCTAAAATGTTCTTTAAATTATTGTATAATATTATTGCCCAGATGGCGGAATTGGTAGACGCGCTAGTTTCAGGGACTAGTTTTCTTCGGAAAGTGCAGGTTCGATTCCTGTTCTGGGCACAGTAGGAATGGAGATTTATTCCCCATTCCAGCTCTTTAAATTATTGTAGAATATTTTTGCCCAGATGGCAGGGCCGACCGTTAAAAAATTGTCCGGTGGACAATTTTAGGGCCACCGTCGGCAAGCCTATGGCGGCCAGAGGAGGAGCCAGGTTGCAGGGTTGGCAATTCCGACATCTGGGATGGATTTAAAAAGTGTCAGGTAAGGGATTAGTTATTAATATGTTCTTTCTATTATGGTTAAATATTATTGCCCAGATGGCGGAATTGGTAGACGCGCCAGGTTGAGGGCCTGGTGACCGATTTTGGTCGTGCAAGTTCGATTCTTGTTCTGGGCACAGGATCCCAAGTTGTATATTTTTTACGATTTGGGATTTTTTTTACTCTTCACTCTTTGCGCTCCGCTCTTTGCTTCTTCATCCTTCCATTCACTCACCGTTCCAGCCGGCAATTCTTGCCAGTATCCACCACATTGCATAAGCTTTCCGGTTTGCTGTTATATGTTGTGTGTTGTGTGCGCCATATTCAACAGATCCTCCGGGTGCCTGCTTGTTCTCAAACCATTCAACCCCCAGTGTGTACGAATCCTGCCAGTCTTTGTAGAAATTTCCTCCATACTCAGTTGAATTTCCGTCATCACCTGTATCTTCCCAGTAATTATTTTCCATATCATGAGTGTCAATACTATAATAATCAAGACAGTATTGTTTATTCGTATCACAATATGCTGTAATTAGTTCTGCCTGGTTTTTTGGTTTGCCATCACCAACATTGTCATTTGTATTGGCGTGACCGGTCATAAAAACAAATGTTACCGGTGTTTCTCTCTGACCTGAACCGGTGCCGATTTTGGTGCCGTTTGTTCCATATTCAGAGATAAGGGTTCCCATTCCCGGAAGGTAATTATCTGAAACATTATGACCTGCAATATTACACCACGACCACATTACAACATTGATTGGGGCATTGTCAGGATCGTCAAGGAAATTACGGGTTGCCTGAATAAAAGCAGTTTCATTTCTGCTTAAGTCAGCCGCATCTGTTCCGCTTTCCGCGTAGGATGAGAGGGCATAATCCCTGAAATCGAGCTTGTTTGTTGCAGGTGAGTTATTTGTAATGCCAAAAAGTGACTGGTCACCATCTTTATAATCCTGTAACCCGAATACCCCCCTTGATACATGTGTGCCATGGGAAGTATGCTGGTAAGCAATATGCAGTGTGGTGCGTGCCGTATCAATGTACTCCCTGGGAATTGACCGCAAAACACTTTCCTTAGCTACGCTGTAATCAGCAATAAACTGAGTTCCGGTATTTTCGTTATTGTCGTCAGGCAAGTTATCTTCTTTTTCACAACCACATGTAAATAAGGTAATTACG
>Ga0307991_1002546_pt1 | contig 12288 bp, 4 predicted proteins | sample EllFjometagen131_FD_203146 | JGI IMG/M metagenome (GOLD analysis project Ga0307991, IMG submission 203146) | Marine microbial communities from Ellis Fjord, Antarctic Ocean - #131 | ecosystem: Environmental > Aquatic > Marine > Unclassified | place: Southern Ocean | collected 2014-10-08 | reverse complement strand
CTAAAGTTAAGGAATTCTGGCAATTATATAAAAGCATCGGAGCAAAGCGACACCATAACTTTAGGCACTTTAGATCACTTTAGACACTTTTAACTTGTACGGTTTTAGGTAAAACAGCCCCTTTAAGGGGCAAACCAAAGCCTGGTGCTTTGGGCCAGGATTCTTTACTCATGCTATTTCTTCATCTGTCAGATAACATGCCGGATCCGGCGCCCAGATATCACCGGTTACCGCTTCGGATCGTACCCTGAAATTGCCGGCGCAGATATCCAGCCATTTGCATGCGGCACATCTTCCCTTGGCGTACTTTTTTTTCTCCTTAAGTTTTTTCATGAGCGGATCCGAAATGTCGGTCCAGATTTCAGAAAAGGGCCGATCTTTGATATTGCCGAAACTATAGTGACGCCAGAATTGATCGGCATGCACCTCCCCATCCCAGCTGATGCAACCGAAACCTATGCCGGAGCTGTTGCCCTCATTCATTTGAAGAAGTTCAAGAACCTCCCGGGCCCGCTCCGGATTTTCCTTAAGCAGCCTCAGATAAAGGTACGGCCCATCCGCGTGATTGTCCACGGTTAACACCTCTTTATTGAGCCCCTTATCATGTAATTTTTTTGTAAGATGCATAATAAGTTCTACGGCTTTTCGGGATTCCTGATGGGACAGATCTTCCTTTACGAGTTCTGTTCCGCGACCCGCATACACCAGATGATAAAAGCATGCTCTCGGAATATCCATCTCTTCAAGAAGCTTAAAAATTTTTGGGATTTCAGCCACATTCGATTTGTTGATTGTAAAACGGAGCCCAACTTTTATACCCGCCTTTTTACAGTTTTTAATTCCTTGCAAAGCCGATCTGAAAGCTCCCTTCACGCCTCTGAACCGGTCATTAATTTCTTCCATGCCATCAATACTTATGCCCACATATGACAGACCAATTTTTTTAAGGGTTTGGGCTTTTTCAGGGGTTATCAGGGTCCCGTTTGTGGAGATAACCGCTCTCATCCCCTTTTTCACGGCATATTCCGCAAGTTCAGGAAGATCCTTTCGGGTCAGAGGTTCCCCCCCGGAAAACAAAATGACAGGAACCCCAAATGTTGCAAGATCATCTAACAGATTTTTGCCTTGCGTGGTTGAAAGCTCACTGTCAAAAGAAATGTTTTTTGCATGGGCATAACAGTGAACGCATTTTAAATTGCATCGCTGGGTAATGTTCCAGACGATTACCGGCCGTTTATCGCTGGAAAACTGTAAAAGGTGGGAAGGTAATTTTGACGACATTCGCCCATAACGAAGGGCATCCGATGGCTCAACGGTTCCACAGTAAAGTTTTGATATTCCGATCATATTGATAATTTGGGTTCAGGTTTCAAGAAATAATGATTAATAATCAATGGTTAACAATTAACAATTAATAATTGATTATTAGATCAGGTTTCAGGGGTCATATATCGGGCAAAAAGCCAAAACTCAGTTCATCTTTATAGAGTTTGCTTATAAACGTCTCGGGATTCAAAAGAGCGCTTCTTGTGATAAAAAAACGGTTTTTTCCGGTTTTTTCCCGAATCAGGTTGAGACCGTGTCTAAAATCGTCTTTCAGCTGTTCATAATAATCTTCAACAGTAATATCTTTCTTTTGAAATTGTTCAATAATAAAATCAATGGCATCATCTTCCAGAACAATGTTAATGTCATTGTTTTTAAAAAAGATCAATTCTATTTTTTTAATGTCATCATAATATGATTTGATCTTGTTGATTACCTTTTCGATATCCATTGTATGATTGGAGTAATAAGAGGCCACAACTTCAATGCGAGAAGGGGTCAACGTAAGACCGTATTTTTCCGCCAGGTTTTTCTTATTTGAGTACAAGTACGTTATGATATATTCTTTTTCTTCACGAGCAAGTTTTTCAAATGTTTCATGTAAGTTGCTTCGTTTTGATAACACCATCATGTTTTCAAGCGATTTTTCGGGATCTTGGATCACGGAAACCGTTACCGGAAATTTTTTAATATCACTCGACGGCAATTTTTTTTCAAACAAAAGAAGTGCTCCTTCCACGGCACTAACCAAGCCTCTGGCACCGGTGTTTTCATTGAAGGCTTTTTCAGCAAGAATACCAAGGGCCTTGTTTTCAAATTTCACGTCAATATCATATGCTGCAAAATCGAGTTTTTTACCGAGAATGATGGGGTTGCTGGGATTTTTCAAGATTTCAAAAAGATCCTCTTGGGTCAACTTCTCAAAAACAGCTCTTATCGGAAGACGGCCGACAAATTCGGTTTCAAATCCGAATTCTATCAAATCTTCGGCTTTAACCTTTTGAAGGATGGCACTATCGTCCCGGTGATTTTTAATTTTTGCTCCAAAACCGATTTCCTGGTCGGCAATCCGTTTTTTAACAATCCGGGCCAGATCGCCAAAAGCGCCGCTCATAATGAACAATATATTACTGGTGTTGACCGCACGTTTTTCCCGTTTGCCGGTTTTACGAAAACGTTCGATCTCCTGAATCATCGAAATAGGATCATGTGGCACCTTTAAATCCACTTCGGTCTCTTCCATGGGTTTTAAAAGTGCGCGCTGAACCCCTGACCGTGATACATCAACACCAATAATATTCCGGTTTGACGCAATTTTATCGATTTCATCGATATAGATGATACCGTATTGAGCCAGTTCAATATCACCGTCAGCTTCTCGTACAAGATCCCGGACTAGATCTTCTACATCACCGCCCACATAACCGGTCTCGCTGAATTTGGTTGCGTCTCCCTTTACAAAAGGAACTTGGATTTTTTTCGCGATCAGTTTTATAATATATGTCTTTCCAACTCCGGTCGGGCCGAACATGAGAATGTTGTTTTTGATGTGGCCGACCATATCACCCATGTCATCACAATAGGTTTCGGCGCGTTTTATCCGGTTGAAATGAGTACATATTTTTGTGCCCAGAATTGCTTTGGCATCATCCTGTTTCACGATATACTGATCAAGATAGGAGATAAGGTCTTCGGGTTTTAAGTCGAAATCAATTTTTGTTTTTTTTTTGGCAGGCTTTTCTACCTTTTCGGAGCTGACTTCATGGGGGACAACCAGCGGAGATACCATTTTAACACTGCCGCCGAATTTCTTTGCAAGAAATTCGCCGATTTCTTTTTCAATTTCTTTTGGATTGGGTATTTTTTCATTATGTTCTTTCATAATTTAAAATTATAATCACCCCTTATAAAAATGCAAGAAGGAAATTGTTTATACGTTATACCTTGAACAAAAAAAGGCAGGGCCAATCAAATGCCCTGCCTTTCCTTAATGGCCTTGAATTGCTTTTTTGTTTGATTACAGACATTTTATTGTTTTTTTTATATAACTATTGTACGAAAATCGGAAACCTTAGTTAATGTCCATCCATAAATGAGGATTTTTGTTCAAGATCAAGGCATGTGAAAAAAATAACCACCCCGGTACGATCTAACAGACCTACGGGACAGGCAGGCATATGTTTAATATTCCGAGGAGTTATTCGCCACCGAACTTTGGCGAACTAATCTTTTGAACATAACGCAGAGACTTGCCCGCCTTTGGCGGGTTGGGCCCCGGTTAAATATTAAATACGGATTTAACTGGGCAAGCAAAAAGACCATTTCTGGATGGACACTAGTGAATCGCTTACTGATAATCAACGGTTGATCAAATCATAACATGGGAAAAAAGGGAATTAAAACAAAATGATTGATGAACATGTGTGTTTAAAAAATCTGCACAGAATCATATCTGAATATTCCGATGATCAGAATATAAAAAATTTATCCATAAATGAATTGCAACCCATGTACCAAGAGATTGCTGACAATATTTTTCGGATTTCTATTTCTAATGTTCACAAATTCAAAAACATGCTCTGGAACTTGGACAACCTGAAGTCTGAAATTAGATTAAAATTCCAAAAAGAAATATTCGATAAATGGCATTTAGCTTATGTGAAATCGATTAAAATTGAATTGCCGGAAGATCGACCGGAAACAGAAGAGCAAAATCTCATTGCTATAAGTGAAAATGAATCAACTGCAGAAACCGCAATTCAGTATCCTACCCCTCCAACGGAAAATTCTGATATAAGAAAAGGACAGGAACTTGTGCAAAATGGTCTTGATACCGCAGGCTCCATGTTGACCGGTCATGTTTATAAAAGAGACTGGTTCGACAAGCTTCTTGACGTTGCAGCCTCGGTTATGGGCTGTTTGTCAGGTATGTTGGGTCGCTAATGCTTCAAAGGCTGGAATTATGAAAAAAAGAACACCCATCGCTGTCGTGGGAATGGCCTGTCTGTTCCCCGGGGCTCCGGACCTGAATACGTTCTGGCAAAACATCGTTAACAAGGTTGATGCAACGGTTGAGGTGCCCCGGGACAGATGGATCGTTGAACCTGATTCTATGTATAATTCCGATCCCATGCCGGACAAAGCTTTTTCAAAGCGATCCTGTCTAATACATGATTTTAAATTCGATCCCAAAGGAATTGATCTTGACGAGAAACTGTTAAAAGAACTGGATCCGTTGCATCAAATGGTGCTGAGTACGGGCCGGGAAGCATTATCAAGCTGTGTGACCCCGTCGATTGATAAAAAGAATATCGGGACCGTTCTTGCTGCCATTGCATTGCCCACGGACGCTTCCTCTTCAATTACAAGAAAGATACTGGGAACATCCTTTGAAAAAAAACTTTTTGGCCGTATGGCTCCGGATATAAAGATACGGCTTTCCAGGGAGGAATGCCTGGCCGGCAGGGTAACCAGCCTGCCCGGAGCCATACTTGCCCAAGGACTCGGCCTGGGCGGCGGAAGCCATACCTTGGATGCCGCCTGTGCCTCATCCCTGTATGCCGTTAAATTTGCCTGCGATGAATTATGTTCTTTTCGTGCAGACGCCATGCTGGCCGGCGGCGTCTCAAGACCGGAATCTCTTTACACTCAGGTGGGTTTCAGCCAGCTCCGGGCGTTATCCCCTTCAGGCCGTTGTGCCCCGTTTGACCAAAGTGCAGACGGTCTGGTGGTGGGAGAAGGAGTGGGCATGCTGGTTTTAAAAAGGCTGGATGACGCTTTGCGGGATCAAGACCATATTTATGCGTTAATAAAAGGTATCGGGCTTTCCAATGACATGCGGGGCAATCTTTTGGCGCCGGACAGTGGCGGTCAGGTTCGGGCCATGCGCAGCGCTTATGCAGACGCGGGATGGTCTCCTCAAGACATCGATCTCATTGAATGCCATGGCGCCGGCACACCCGTGGGAGATGCCGTGGAACTTGAGAGCTTGAGAACGCTCTGGGGTGAATCCGGCTGGTCAAATCAACAGTGCGCCATCGGCTCCGTCAAATCTATGATCGGCCATCTATTAACCGGTGCAGGCGCCGCCGGGATGATCAAAACCCTTCTGGCATTAAAAAACAAAACCTTGCCGCCATCACTCAATTTCAGTAAGCCCCTGGCTAAAAGTCCCCTTCATAACAGTCCGTTTCGAGTACAAACCCGGGCGGAACAATGGATCCGGAAAGATAAGGACACTCCCCGGAGAGCTGCTGTCAGTGCATTCGGATTCGGAGGAATAAACAGCCACCTGCTTTTTGAAGAATGGGACCCTGAAATTGAAAATTGCCCATTGAAAATTGCCGATTATCATTCTTCAACCTCCAATCATCAATCAACAATCGTCAATGGTCAATCGTCAATTAAAAAGCCTCCGGTAGCAATTATTGGCATGGCATCTGCTTTCGGCTCCTTAAAATCTCTGAAAGAGTTTCAGGAAAACATTTTCAGAGGAGAATCCATCATCACAAAAAGGCCCAAAGACCGGTGGAATGGTTGTGACACTGTCGCCGAGGGCATTCTTGACGGACAGGGAGCCTGGGGGGGATACATGAATGAACTCTCTCTTAATCTCAGAGAATTTCGAATGCCTCCCAATGAAATTCCGGATATCCTTCTCCAGCATCTTTTAATGCTCAAAGTCTCCGCCGACGCCATGAAAGATGCAGGCCTTCCCCTTAGACAAGAACGAACGGACATGGGGGCCTACATCGGCATGGAATTTGACTTTGAAGCCACGGATTTTCACCTCCGCTGGCACCTGCAAAATTTAGTTAAAAAGTGGAAAAAAGCAAACCTGCCGGGATTAACTCTTGATGATGAGAAAGAAACCGGCATTTGGCTGGAATCGTTACGGGATGCATTTCGACCGCCCCTTACCGCCACCCGAACCCTGGGCGCCCTTGGCGGAGTTATCGCCAGCAGGATCGCCAGAGAATTTCGTTTCGGAGGTCCGAGCTATGTGGTATCCAATGAAGCGGCCTCCGGTCTGAAGGCTCTTGAAATCGGGGTGCGATCCCTTCAGCAAAAAGAAACCAATGCCGTTCTTGTGGGAGCGGTTGATCTTTGCGGTGATGTTCGCAGTGTGATCACATCCAATCAGATAAGACCGTTTACCCGGAGTCACAAAATAAGTCCCTTTGACCGGTCGGCGGATGGAACGCTTCCCGGCGAAGGCGCTGCAGCGCTGGTGCTCAAAAGGCTTGACCGGGCAATAAAAGATGGCGACAGGATATATTCTGTTATCAAGGGAGTCGGAAAAGCCGGCAGGGGGGGTATTAACACCCATACGCCCTCAAAAAACGCTTATATTCTCTCTCTGAAACGATGCGTTGAGGATGCCGGCATTTCACCGTCTTTAATAAGCTTTTTTGAAACTCACGGCAGCGGAAATCCTTTGGAAGACCGGGTCGAATCGGAAGCCCTTAACGAGTTTTTTGCGGGCCGCACGGCAACCTGCGCTATCGGATCCGTAAAACCGAACATCGGGCACGCCGGAGCTGCCTCCGGACTGGCGTCATTAGTTAAAACCAGTTTGTGTTTGTACCAGGAGATCATTCCCCCCTTAAATAACTTTATCAAATCCGGCCAACAATCCTGGCAAACCGGCGCATTTCATATGCCCGCTTTTCCGCAATACTGGCTCAGAGACAGAAAAGACGGTCCCCGCAGGGCATGCACCGGCGCTATGACAACAGACGGCAACTGCATGCATGTCATCCTCGAAAGCGTTGAATATGAATCCGTTGAGCGGATACCTGAAAAGGTAACCCGGGAAAGAAAAAGACCCCTCGGTGCTATGGGGCCGGGCCTTTTTGTGATTGAAGGAGACAGTAAAAATACATTGATCCAGGGTCTTGATGCCCTTCATATTCATATCAAAAATTCATCGAGCCGACCCTGCCCGGCCTCTGTGTCGTCAGAAAAAGATTTGGCAACGGATCGAAAGATCGAACGTATGGCCCGATCCTGGTATCTTAAAAACAGATGGGATAAAGATAAAAAATTTGCAATATCCATTGTCGCAGACAGTATCTTTGAACTGGAGAAATTTATCAGAGATGCTAAAACCACGATTTTGTCCGATACACCCAAACGCATGAACGGTCCGGGGGGTATCCGTTATTCTTCCCATCCTTTGGGTATGACCGGTGACATCGCCTTTGTCTTTCCCGGGTCGGGAAATCATTATGTTGGAATGGGCAGAGGTGTGGGGGTGCTGTGGCCGGAAATTCTTCGCCAAATGGATGCCCGGACCCATCAATTAAAGCGCCAGCTTATCCCGGACTGTTATGTGCCGTGGAGAACATCATGGGAACCGGGCTGGGAAAAAGCGGCCCATGACAACATTATTTCAAATCCGTTGCATATGATCTTCGGACAAGTGGTTTACGGCGGGGTTATGGCCAATCTTATAAGAAGTTTCGGTATAACCCCCCATGCGGCTATCGGATACAGCCTTGGAGAATCCGCAGCACTTTTTGCCATGGGCGCATGGCCGGATCTGGACAACATGTTAAAACGGATGCTTGCTACCGACCTGTTTTCTACCGAACTTGCCGGACCCTGCCATGCGGCACGCAAAGCATGGGGAATCCCCATGGATGAAGATATAAACTGGTGCGCTGCGGTTATCAATCGCCCGGCTGAGGGTGTTCGCACGGTTATCGACAAATGGTCTTTTGCAAAACTTTTGATTGTTAATACGCCTGATCAATGTGTGATCGGCGGCAGACAAAATCATGTAAAGGCCGCTATCGAGGAACTTGGATGTGAGGCCGTTTTTCTCGAGGGGGTGGTTACGGTTCATTGTGATGCCGCGGCTCCGGTGGCAGATGCTTACAAAGAGCTTCACATGTTTCCAACCACCCCTCCAAAAGACGTCCGGTTTTACAGTTGCGCACTTGCTCGCTCCTACACTCCCACGGATGAAAGTGCTGCAACCTCAATTCTCGATCAAGCCATTTCCGGGTTTAACTTTACCACATTGATAGAACAGGCCTATCAAGACGGTGTCCGAATCTTCCTTGAAATGGGGCCCCATGCGTCCTGTACCGGTATGATTAACCGGATTCTCGATGAAAAGCCTCACCTTGCAGTATCCGCATGCTTTCGGGGTGAAGACGAATATCTTTCCATACTTAAATTCCTGGGTACTTTGATTGCCGAAAGGGTGGAGGTGGATTTTGAAAAACTATACGGGATCCATGCATACGCCCCGACGATCGGTAACATTACAGAGGAGAAATCAGATCTTCAGATAAAACTGACGGTCGGCGGAAAAATACCGTGTCCGTCTTTGCCCGGGGCAGAGATGAGAGAAGAGGTTTCGGGTGTCAGGTGTCAGGTGTCAGGTGTCAAGGATCAGGATTCAGGGGAAAGAGGAGAAGTGTCAGGTGCCAGGTGTCAGGTGTCGGGGAAAAGAGAAGAGGTTTCGGGTGTCAGGTATCAGGTGTCAGGTGTCAAGGATCAGAATTCAGGGGAAAGAGGAGAGGTGTCAGGTGCCAGGTGTCAGGTGTCGGGGGAAAGAGAAGAGGTTTCGGGTGTCAGGTGTCAGGTGTCAGGAGACAGAAGAAAAAAGTCAGAGGAGAGCATTCCTGTAAAAGTGGAATCTTTGACTCCTTCCGACTCGCATCCCGGGCCGGGCATCGAAGATCCTGTGTCCGGTATAAAATATCAAGAGATAATGACCGGCATTGCGGAGAGCAATACAGCCACGGCCGAGGCGCATAAGACCTTTCTTGATTTTTCAAATGAGTTAACCCGAGGCTTTGAAAAAACGTTCGATGCACAGACACGTCTCATGGAGACCCTGATTTCAGACACCGGCTTTCCTGCCGGAGAACCGGAATTAGAAAACAGAGAACAAATAGAAAAAATAAAAGAATCGGCAGCGCCGGCTTTCAGCCGTGACATGTGCCTGGAGTTTGCCACCGGCTCGATTGCCCGTGTGCTGGGGCCGGAGTTTGCAGTGGTCGATACTTACAACGTAAGGGTCAGACTGCCGGATGAACCCCTGATGCTTGTGGACAGGATCATTTCGGTGCAAGGAGAAAAAAGATCTCTGGGTTCAGGCCGGGTGGTTACGGAACATGATGTACTCCCCGACGCATGGTATTTAGACGGCGGTCATGCTCCGGTCTGCATATCGGTGGAAGCCGGGCAGGCCGACCTTTTTTTGTGTTCGTACCTGGGCATCGACCATGCGGTTAAAGGACAAAGGAGTTACCGGCTTCTGGATGCGGTCGTTAAATTCCATCGCGGACTTCCCCGGCCCGGGGATGTTATTCGCTATGAGATCGATATTGACCATTTTGTGCGCCAGGGGGATACGCACCTTTTCTTTTTCCGGTTCGAAGGTTTTATCGGCAATAGCCGTCTGATCAGCATGCATAACGGATGTGCCGGTTTCTTTACCCATGAAGAAGTGCGAAATTCAGGGGGAATTATTTTAACCGAAGAAGATACCTGCCCCAAAGCGGGTAAAAAGCCGTGGGACTGGAAAGACCTTGTTCCTGTTACCACGGAAAGCTACACGGATGATGCGGTAGAAGCGATGAGACGAGGCGATCTTGCAGGGAGTTTCGGCCCTTTTTTCCGTGAAATAAAACTTGCGGAATCGCTCAGGTTGCCCGGCGGGAGGATGAAACTGATACACCGGATTCTGCTGCTCGATCCCGAGGGCGGGCGTTATGGGCTGGGCCTGATCCGGGCGGAAGCCGATATCAACCCGGATAATTGGTTTCTGACCTGCCATTTCATGGATGATAGGGTTATGCCGGGAACTCTCATGTATGAATGTTGTGCCCATACCCTCCGGGTGTTTATCCAGCGTATGGGATGGGTAACGGCAAAGCCCGGGGTCTGCTATGAACCGGTAGTCGGGGTTGAGAGCGTACTCAAATGTCGCGGGCCGGTCACTCCGGAAACCCGTCATGTTTGGTATGAAGTGGTAATAAAGGAACTCGGGTACGCCCCGGAACCTTATGTAATTGCCGACGCACTCATGTCTGCCGACGGGCAACGGATTGTGTTATTTAAAGACATGTCCATGAAGATGACAGGCGTTGTCCGTGAAGAGATAGAAGGGATATGGGAGAAGGCAGGTGTCAGGTGTCAGGTGTCAGGGGACAAAGGACAGGTGTCAGAGGGTAGCGGTCAGAGGACAGAAGACAGAGCTCAGAGATCAGAGGACCCCGGTACCATCTCCCGGAGCTACGGGGCAAGCAGAGAACAGAGGGCAGAGGGAGAACAGCGATACCCAGTATCCAGCAACGAGCAACCAGCAACCAGCAACCGGCAACCAGCACTTTTTGACCGCGACAAAATACTGGCATTTGCCGTTGGCAAGCCTTCTCAAGCATTCGGTGAGCCGTACAAAGTGTTTGATCAGGACAGGGTCATTGCCAGACTTCCGGGGCCGCCATATTCCTTTTTGGACAGGATTGTTTTGGTTGAGCCCGAAGCATGGGCATTAAAACCGGGGGGATGGATAGAAGCCGAATATGAGGTGTCGCCTGATGAATGGTATTTTAAAGCAGACCGATCCTCTTCCATGCCCTTTTGCGTATTGCTTGAGATTGCCCTGCAGCCGTGCGGATGGCTGGCCGCCTATCTGGGATCTGCCCTTAGAAGTGAAAAAGATCTGAAATTCAGGAATCTTGGCGGGAATGCCGTGTTGAATCGTATGATTTTGCCGGACAAAAAAACACTATCCATACGTGCCCGGATGACGAAAGTTTCCGAAGCCGGAGAGATGATCATCGAACATTTTGATTTTAAGGTGCTGCAGGATGCTGAAGTAATTTATTCGGGCGATACCTACTTCGGTTTTTTCGCGAAACAGGCCCTGGCCCGGCAGATCGGCATCCGGGGGGCGGATCAGCAAGCCTATTGTCCCGCAGCGGCTGAGCTGCATGGTAGCCGTTCCTGCAATTTTGAAAACCATGCGCCTCTTTGGCCGGAAGATCCTGAGGTTCATCCGGCTCCTTCTCTGGCAATGCCGGCAAAAGCGTTACGCATGATCGACAGGATTGAAACTTATGTTCGGACCGGAGGCCCTCAAGGGCTGGGTTTTATTCGCGGGGTAAAACAAGTAAGACCGGATGAGTGGTTTTTCAAGGCTCATTTTTACCAGGACCCCGTAATGCCGGGTTCTTTGGGAATAGAATCGTTCCTTCAACTGGTCAAGTTCATGGCCATTGATCGATGGGAGCATCTGGTTAACAGTCACCGGTTTGAGCTGATTACCGGGGAACCGCATAACTGGATATACCGGGGTCAGGTGATTCCGGAAAATAAAACGGTTGAAGTTGAAGCGGTGGTAACTAAAATTATTAACACACCGGTCCCGACCCTATATGCAAACGGATTTCTGAAAGTGGACGGGCTGTATATTTATCAAATGGAAAATTTCGGTTTTTGCTTAATTCCGATATAATATGGCTTTGCCATTTTATGCAATGCGGCGATTCTGCTCAAAAAAAGTGAACTGAGGATCTGAAGCAATAGACCATGCCTTAAAAAATTGCTTTTGTTATCCGCTTATAGCGGGATAAAATTTACGGGACGTTACATGTTATATAAAAAGGTGTATATTGATTCATTTGGGTATGAGCTGGCGCCCAACGTGGTCACATCAGATGACATTGAAAAGAGGCTTGAACCCTTATATAAAGCCCTCCATTTTCAAAAGGGACAACTGGAGGCGCTAACCGGAATCCGGGAGCGCAGATTCTGGGATCCGGGATTTCCCATGCATGAAGGCGCCGTAAAAGCCGGACAAAAAGCCCTGGATTCTTCCTTGATTTCTCCTGAAGAGGTGGGCATGCTCATATATGGAGGTGTTTGCAGGGACAATTTAGAGCCTGCAACCGCCTGCGCCATATCCCACGGTCTTGGACTTGGACCGGAAACCCAGAT
>Ga0307991_1002544_pt1 | contig 12292 bp, 7 predicted proteins | sample EllFjometagen131_FD_203146 | JGI IMG/M metagenome (GOLD analysis project Ga0307991, IMG submission 203146) | Marine microbial communities from Ellis Fjord, Antarctic Ocean - #131 | ecosystem: Environmental > Aquatic > Marine > Unclassified | place: Southern Ocean | collected 2014-10-08 | reverse complement strand
TATATAAGAGAAAACAAAGCCAATGTGGTTCAACGACTAGCCATCAAAAATTTTGATGCTATAACTATTGTTGACGAAATTATTGAACTTGATGACCTTAGAAAAAAAACACAGAAAGAATTAGATGATACATTAGCTTCCAGTAATAAACTGGCAAAGGAAATTGGTTCTTTATACAAAACCGGTCAGCATGAAAAAGCAAATGATGTAAAAACCCAATCAGCAAATCTTAAAAAAACATCGAAAGAGCTTGAGCAAAAATTAAGTGAAACGGTTAACACATTGAACAGTAAATTAATTGAGCTGCCAAATATTCCTCATGTTTCTGTTCCTCCTGGAAAATCAGATGCAGATAATGAATTTATGTATGAAGAAGGTGTAATTCCTGAACTTTACGACGGCGCACTACCACACTGGGAATTGGCATCTAAATACAAAATTATTGACTTCGATTTAGGGAGTAAAGTTACAGGCGCAGGGTTTCCTTTTTATAGAGGTAAAGGAGCACGATTACAAAGAGCTCTTATCAACTTTTTCCTTGATGAAGCTATGGATCAGGGGTATCTGGAATACCAGCCTCCATTACTTATAAATTCCGACTCAGGCTATGGCACTGGACAACTTCCTGACAAAGAAGGGCAAATGTATTTTGTGGGTGAAGATAACTTATACCTTATTCCAACAGCCGAAGTGCCAATAACAAATATTTATCGCAATGTGATACTTAAGGAAAGTGATTTCCCGATAAAAAATGTTGCTTATTCAAATTGCTTCCGCCGCGAAGCCGGTTCATATGGTAAAGATGTAAGAGGGTTAAATAGACTACATCAGTTTGATAAGGTTGAAATTGTTCAAATTCAACATCCCGACAGGTCGTATGAAACTCTTGAAATAATGAAAGAGCAAATCGCCTCACTTCTGAGAAAACTTGAATTACCTTTTAAAATTGTTAGACTATGTGGCGGCGACATTAGCTTTACATCGGCACTCACATACGACTTTGAAGTCTTCTCGGCAGCTCAGAAACGCTGGCTGGAGGTGAGCTCTGTTTCTAACTTTGAGAACTTTCAGGCAAATAGAATGAAACTGCGGTTTAAAGATGAAAATGGCAAATCAAGACTTGCACATACACTCAATGGTAGCGCATTGGCACTTCCAAGAATAGTTGCAGCATTACTGGAAAATAATCAAACCGAAAAAGGAATTGTTATTCCTGAAGCATTAAGAAGTTATACACGATTTGACATTATTGATTAGTTTTGAGTTTGTTAATTAACCATGAAGCTATTAATTAGTTATATAATCTTGCTGGCAATTATCGCGCTGTCGTGTAGTAATTATAGTAATCAGCAATATATAAGTAGTATTGATAGCCTTTCAACAAAATTGGAAAATGCTGCAAAAAACTATTCGGATATGGATAGTTTAGCCATTGTGGAAATTAGGGAAGAGATAGTAGATAATTGTTCAAAAATTGATTATAGGGATGATAATTTGCATAATAAGATTATTATTCATTATACTAAGATTAGTAGTTCAATAGAACAAATTCTGAAAATAGATTTCCAATTAAAAAAGGATATTGTTAAATCCAGAACTCAGATAAACAATTTACTTTATGATGTAAATAACGACCTTATTGATACTAGTTTGTTAGTACATTATATTGCAGATGAAAAGAAGAAAATTAATAGAATAATTGACAGAATAAATTATAACTATGAAAGAGTTATAGCTGAAACACGTAAATATGATTCATTAAATCCATTAATTAAAAATTTAATATATATCAATAATTGAGACTGATTCTGAAATATTTGTTTTTAATAATAATACTCTTTGATATATCAGCATTATCAAAGATAACCGCACAAAATATTCCACGTTCGAATAAAACTATAGCTAGTAAAAAGCAAAAGGATCCAAAAGAAAAACTGGCTCTAAATTTTTATCTGGAGAAAGACTACGAAAAAGCAAGCGAGTTATTTCAGCAATTATATAACGACAAGCAAAGTAACTACTATTACATTTACTATTTTAACAGTTTAGTAGCCATAAAGAATTATAAACAGGCTGAAAAACTTGCTAAACAACAGAAAAAATTAAACCCTAATAATTATAAGTATTTGATAGATGAGGCTTATGTTACAGAATTATCAGGAAACAAAAAGAAAGCTGACAGAATTCTCAATAAAATAATAAATAACCTTCCTTCGAAACGAAACCAAATCATCCAAATCACATCAAGTCTACAGTCGAAGGGATATGCTAAAATAGCCATTAAGGTTTTTAAAAAAGCCAAATTAATGTCTGATAATTATTCTTATAACTTTGAGATTGCAAATGCCTATTTATATAGCGGCGATTACGACAGGATGTTCGATACTTACATCATACTATTAGATCAAAATCCTGATGATATTCAACGCGTCAAAAATAAATTACAATACATCATGAGAATGGATGTTAACAGTAATTTATCAGAAATACTGAAGAGCAAGTTGCTTTATGCTTCACAACAAAATCCTGATAAAATTCAGTTAGCTGAAATGTTGTTGTGGTATTCTTTACAAACTAAAGATTTTTCAATGGCTTTCCGTCAGGCTAGAGCTATTGATCGAAGATTTGGTAATCGTGATAAAGACATGCTTGAACTTGCTGACATTGCTTTTTCAAATTATGATTTCATTGTAAGCGAAAAAGCATACGGATATATAAAAGACAAAAAAACAGCTACTCCTTACTATGCTGATAGCTATGTAGGCTATTTTTTATCGGTTATTAAACTGGTTGAAGAAAATCCCACTATTACGCGCAAAAATTATGAAGATATTGAAAAGGTGGGCATTAAAGCCTTAGAAATATTGGGGATTAATAATACTACCTCTATTATTGTTATTAACCTTGCAGATATAACCGCCTTCAAACTATCAAAAAACAATGAAGCTTCTGAAATGATTGAGGAAACATTAGCAAACCCAACCATCAACAAATTTAACAAGGCTTACTTAAAGCTAAAACTTGCTGATATTATGGTTGCTAACGATAATATTTGGGATGCTACGTTACTATACTCTCAAGTTGAATCGGATATGAAAAATGAGCCGGTTGGCCATGAAGCAAAATTAAAAAATGCAAAGGTGTTCTATTATGCTGGGGAATTTGATTGGGCCAATACACGACTTGACATACTAAAGTCAGCTACATCAAAATTAATTTCCAACGATGCTATCGAGCTTTCTGTCTTTATTAATAATATGCGTGAAGAAGACACCATTGGTTTTGTGTTGCGGAAATTTGCAGGTGCTGATTTATACACATATCAGGGAAAATATGATTCGGCTATGATGCTATTAGATAAAATTGAAGAAGAACCTGCCGGAATATACAGTATGGAATATATGCTTTACAATAAGGCACAACTCTATTACAAAATGAGTGATTTCAAGAATGCTGATTCGGTTTACAACAGGCTTATTACACACTACCCCGGAAGCATTAAGGCCGACAATGCTTTATTTAAACGTGCTGAAATTCAACGAACCAGGTTTAATAATAATGATGAAGCCAAAAATCTATATATGATCCTCATGACTGACTATCCTGAAAGTATTTACTCGGGAAAAGCTAGGAAACAATATAGGATGCTTGTTGAGGAATAAAAAAGACCTTCCAGGTCGTGCCGATTATCGGGATTTGGAATAGTTTTTAAATAAACAATGACTCTTCCAGGTCGTGCCGACTCTGGAAGGTCATTAAATTAAAAATAATGGTAAGACCAAAAAAACACCTGGGGCAACACTTTTTAACCGACAAAAATATTGCCCAAAACATTGTTGACTGCCTGGATTCTGAATATAATAATGTTTGTGAAATTGGTCCGGGAACGGGAGTACTTACCACTCCGTTATTGGAAAAAGATTACATAAAAGAGCTAAAGCTTATTGAAGTTGATCCCGAATCAGTTGAATATCTTAATGAAAATTTCACAGATGATAGATTAAATATTATCCAAGCCGACTTTCTGAGAATAAATATTGATATTATTTTCAGTTCCCCTTTTGCACTTATTGGCAATTTCCCTTACAATATTTCAAGCCAGATATTTTTTAAGGTTCTTGAAAACAGAAACCGAATTCCATTGGTTGTGGGTATGATACAAAAAGAAGTTGCCGAACGTATAGCCGCACATCATGGTAATAAAACCTATGGAATATTAAGCGTATTGTTACAAAGTTGGTACGATATTGAATATTGCTTTACAGTAAACGAAAATGTCTTTTTTCCTCCTCCAAGGGTAAAATCGGCAGTAATACGCCTGAAAAGAAACACAACTCAAAAGCTTGATTGTAATGAAAAATTATTTTTCACTACAGTAAAAACAGCATTTAATCATCGACGAAAAACACTTAGGAATGCATTAAGACCTCTTCTGCCTGATATTCAGCAATCTGATCACAAATTTTTCTCGCTCAGAGCTGAACAATTATCACCTGAACAATTTGTTGAACTAACACAAGTTGTTGAAAAGTTAATGCACAGTTAAAAACAATAATTACAGAATGAAAAAAATATTCATAATAGTTATTTCAATTTCATTACTAATATCGTGTGAACAACAGCTCCCAAAAGATGTTAGCCGGGTACTCGATTCTGCAAAGGAAAACCGTAACGAACTCGAAAAAGTTATAACCTATTACAAAGATCTTAATGATACTACTAAATTAAATGCAGCCTATTTTTTAATTGAAAATATGGATGGCCAATGCTACTCAATAACAAAAATTGTTGATACTTCGGGGAATAATGTGGATTTTAATGTGTTAGATTATCCAAATTACAGCACAATGGTAGCCGGATGGGATTCTATTGAAAACAAGATAGGAAGTATTGATTTTAAACGTGATACACTTATCTATGACGTTAACTATATTACAGCTGATTACTTAATAGAAAATATTGACATGGCTTTTATAGCATGGAAAAAACCCTGGGCAGCACATCTTACATTCGATCAGTTTTGCGAATATCTATTACCCTACAGATCGAGTAATGAACCCATTGAAAGTTGGAGAAGACAACTTTTTGACCGTTATAACTGGATTAAAGATTCCATGTCTGACGTTACAAATCCAACCGAAGCTTGTGCTTTAATAAATAATGAATTGAAATCATGGTTCTGTTTTGACCCCCGTTTTTATCATCACCCAACGGATTTGGGGTTAAGCGAAATGCTTGAATTTAAAAAAGGAAGATGCGAAGACATGACCAATCTTGCAATTTATGCAATGCGTTCGCAAGGCGTGCCAGTTATGAGTGATTACACACCTGCCTGGCCTAACACTGGGAATAATCATGCATGGAATGCAACACTTACAAAAAACAATGAAGTAGTTATTTTTATGGGAGGAGAATCAAATCCATACGATTACAAACTAAATAACAAAAAAGCAAAAGTATATCGTAAAACGTTTGGACGACAAAAAAACAGCTTAGCATTAACTGCTCCTAAGTATGAGAAATTACCAGGGTGGTTAAGATCGAGCCACTATGTTGATGTAACTAATGATTATATTTCAACAACAGATGTTGTGCTTAATTTGCAAAGAAAAAAACCCGACAGCGTGAACTACGCATATTTATATGTATTTAATTCAGGCGATTGGAAAGCAATGCATTGGGGTAAAATTGAAGGTGATTCTGTTACTTTTACAGATATGGGACAAGGTATTGCATACCTACCTTGTTATTATAAAAATGGAAAAATTATCCCGGCCGGGAATCAATTTATACTAAAAGAAGATGGGAGCATAAGTGAAAATGTTGCTGATACAACCAAAACAAGTGAAGTCAAATTATATTCAACAACTCGTAAAGTAACACGTAAAGCTACCGATGAAATAGAAAAAGCCAGTTTTAAGGATGGTGCCGAATATGAGCTTTTTTACTGGAATGATGAATGGATAAAAATCGATTCGAAAAATGCTGTTAAAGATAAACCATTGCATTTTGAAAATGTTCCCAACAATGCTCTACTTTGGTTAGTTGAAAAAGATTCAAGAAAAGAAGAACGTATTTTTACTGTTGTAGATGGTGATGTAAAGTGGTGGTAGTAATGTTGAAGCACTATGAAAATGATTTCTTGTTTCAGTCGAGAGAGAGTTTATCTTAATCTTAAAGGTTTTTTCTTATTTTCACAGACTCAAAAAACCAGTATGCGTTTTATATTAGTCTCTTTAATTCTTTTGTTTGTTAACATATCAGGTTATTCGAATAAAACAGATGTATTTACAGATCAAAGTATTGAGGTTAGCTTTCCTGATATAATAGTTAAGAATGTTAAACAAAGTATAAATATTTATGTAACTGATGAAAAAATTGCCGAGCAATTTAATAATACAAAGGTTAACGTAATACTATCAGGAACAAACATTAATGCCGAAGTAATAAATGGGGTAATAACCCTTCCTTACACTTTTAACAAAAAGGAAACCATAACCATAGGCATTGGTGATTTCATGCATTCAGAGCCTGTTAACCCCATTCCTTTATGGTTTTCGATTTTACCTCCACTGATCGCAATTTTAATTGCCCTGATAATTCGTGAAGTTTATACTGCATTGTTTATAGGCATTTGGGTTGGAACAGCAATTATTTACTATTACAAAGGCTCTTGGTTACTGGTTGCAATTTTCAAAGGATTCCTGGCAATATTAGATACTTACATCATACAGTCGCTAAACAATAGCGGGCATTTGGCAATAATTTTATTTTCAATGATTATTGCAGCTACTGTAAGTCTTATCTCCAAAAATGGAGGGATGAAAGGTGTAGTAAACAGACTTTCAAAATATGCAACAAGTCCACGATCAGGATCGTTTATTACCTGGTTGCTTGGCATCATAATATTTTTTGACGACTATGCAAACACATTGGTTGTTGGAAACACCATGCGTCCACTTGCAGACAAATTACGAATTTCACGCGAAAAACTATCGTACATTATTGATTCAACAGCTGCACCGGTTGCCTCAATTGCCTTTGTAACCACATGGATTGGTGCCGAGCTAAGTTATATTCAGGATGGAATCAATACACTCAACCTCAATGAGTCGGCTTATGGAGTGTTTTTTAACTCACTAGCGTATTCATTCTATCCATTTTTTACTCTTGCTTTTATTCTTATTCTAATTTGGAAAAATGTTGATTATGGGCCTATGCTTAAAGCAGAAACGCTTGCGCGAAAACAAGGTTCATCATCGCCAAATACTTACTCTGTTGATGAAAAAATTTCGTATGATCTTGTGGAAGAAATATCGGCAAAAGAGAGCGTAACACCACGGAGCTTTAATGCAGTTATTCCCATATTAGTCATTATTTTTGGAACACTTTCAGCCTTACTTTATACAGGATGGAATCAGGAAGTGTGGAATAGCAATACGTTAGGGTTTTTTGAAAAACTTTCAGATACTATTGGTAGTGCCGATTCATACATTGCATTGCTTTGGGCTTCTTTAGCAAGTTTATTTACTGCATTAATTCTAACATTATCACAAAAGTTGTTAAGTTTAAAAGATTCGGTTGAGAGCATAATACAGGGATTTAAAACTATGCTCCCGGCAATAATGATTCTAACACTTGCATGGTCGGTTGCGTTGATTACCGAGCATATGCATACGGCTAATTTTATTTCGGGGTTATTAATGGATGCTTCTGTTTCACCTTATCTGATTCCTGTGATAACATTTGTGATTTCGGCCCTTGTTTCATTCTCAACAGGAAGCTCATGGGGTACAATGGCAATACTTTATCCACTAATATTACCATCGGGTTGGCTACTTGCTGAAAATTCAGGGCTTGATTACGATACTACTCTTTCAATTTTTCATAATATAGCTGCGGCAGTGCTAACGGGGTCGGTGCTAGGTGACCATTGCTCTCCAATTTCCGACACCACAATACTTAGCTCACTTGCCAGCTCATGTCCACATATTGAACATGTTAGAACCCAACTTCCTTATGCGTTAACAACAGGTGCAGTTGCTATAATTTTAGGTACCTTACCAGCTTCATATGGAGTGTCGCCATGGATATTGTTCCCTGTTGGAATTATAGGGATATATTTGGTTATTCATTTTCTGGGGAAACCATCAGAGGGAGTAAAAATGATACAACACAACACAACCACAACACAACCATAACCACAACTCAGCGTAATCTGGAGACTACGCTGAGAGTACTGAGATTACTAATACACATCGTGTTCCGACCTTCTGATTATCTCGTCTTGCAACTCATCGCCTAAATCATTAAAATAATCACTATAACCAGCCACCCGTACAATAAGATCCTTATGCTCTTCAGGGTGTTTTTGTGCTTCGCGTAATTGCTTGGCAGTAACCACATTAAACTGAATATGATGACCGTCAAGCCTAAAATAAGCCCTGATTAGATGGACAAGAGAATCTAGGCCTTTTTCATCTTCCAGTAATGCAGGAGTAAACTTTTGATTTAAAAGAGTGCCTCCTGTTTTAAGATGATTAATTTTTGACGCTGATTTAATTACTGCTGAAGGCCCTTTTCTGTCAGCTCCCTGAAATGGAGATATCCCCTCCGACAAAGGTTTATGCGCTAATCTGCCATCAGGTGTTGCACCTGTTACACTTCCAAAATACACATGTGATGTTGTTGGTAACATATTGATTCGAAAATGTCCCCCTTTAGTATTTGGTCTGCCATCTACTGCATTCAGGAAGATATTAAAAATGCTATTAGCTTGCTCATCTGCATAATCATTATCATTACCGTACTTGGGAGTATGATTTACTAATTTGTTACGTAACTCTGATTGATTTTCAAAATTTTCGTCAGCAGCAGCAACCAGCTCACCAATACCTATATTCTTTTTATCAAAAACATTAAATTTTATTGAGGTTAAGATATCTGTAAGGCTACCCAAACCTACTCCCTGGATGTAACTTGTATTATATCGGGCACCACCATTATTATAATCCGTTCCAGTTTCTATACAATCATCAATTAGTAATGAAAGGAATGGAACAGGGATATTATCAGCCCATATTCTATCAATTATATTTGTTCCTTTAATTTTAATATCAACAAAATACTTCACCTGATTTTCAAAAGCGTCTAACACCTGAGCAAAACTTTCAAATTCCGACATATTTCCGGTTTTGAGGCCAATTAATTTTCCTGTCATCGGATCAATGCCATTATGCATCGCTATCTCAAATATTTTAACAAGATTGAAATAGCCTGTTAGTATATAACTTTCTGTTCCGAAGGCACCTGTTTCAACACAGCCACTTGCACCTCCATTACGCGCATCTTCAAGGGTTTTCCCCTGATAAAGTAACTGTTGAATTATTGCATCGGTGTTAAATACAGAAGGTTGCCCGAACCCTGTTTTAATAATACGAGTAGTACGTTTAATAAACTTGTCAGGGTTCTTTTTACTCACCTGTATCATCGAGCTGGGCTGCAACAAACGCATTTCCTCAATCACATCAAGAATAATGTAAGTCAGCTCATTAACAGCATTGCTTCCATCTTCTTTTACACCGCCAAGATTAATAAGGGAAAAGTCTGTGTAAGTACTACTTTCTTTAGCTGTTACCCCAATTTTTGGCGGTGCTGGGTGGTTATTGAATTTAATCCAAAAAGCTTCCAGTAATTCAATGGCATGATCTTTAGTAAGTGTTCCTTCATCAATTTCCTTTCTATAAAAAGGGTAAAGATGCTGGTCGAGCCTACCAGGGTTAAAGCTATCCCAAGGATTTACTTCCGTAATAACACCAATATGAATAAACCAATAATGTTGTAAAGCTTCATGAAAAGTTTGGGGAGCATTGGCAGGAATTTTTCTGCAAATTGAAGCTATGTTCATAAGTTCAATTTGCCGATTCTCATCAATCTCTGCTACAGCTAGCTTTTCCAACTCTTCAGCATGTCGGTTTGCAAATTGAATAATGGCATTAGCACTTATATCCATTGCTCTTAACTCTTCACGCTTGTTGTATACATCTCCATCATTAAAAAAATCAAGATTAGTAATACTTGTGCTTATTTCATGTTTCAAATCAAGAAACCCCTTTTGAAACATTTTTTTACCCAGCACAGTGTGTCCGGGTGCCCGCTGTTCCTGAAACTCAGTAAACACACCAGCCTCGTACGCATAAAGCCAATTTTCATCAAGGTTTGAAAATATTTTCTCACGGTTTGTTTTGCCTTTCCAGAAAGGGATAACAACATCTTTGTAAGTTGCTTTAGTTTCATCGTCAACCCTGAACCAAACCTTTGGTCTTGTGTTGAGTATGTGTAAATCTTCCAGCGAATGCAAATTTATTTCAGGATAAGTTGGAACTACTTTTGGAGCAGGTCCACGTTCGCCCACAATTAGTTCGTCATCAAGAATACAAATTGACTTATTGTCTAATATGTGTTTAAATGCCAGAGCACGCCTTTCAGAAACACTTACTTGCTGACATAAATCACTTTTGTAAAATTCGGTAATTAGCAAAGCTCTTTCGGCTGATATACGTGGTTCAGCATTTTGACTTTGTTCCCGTAATTTTTTAATTCTATTGTTCATTGTTATTTTTTTTGGCAATAGCTTTTTCAGTTTATGACCCGCCGGGTTGATAAAAACCCGTCGGTTCTATTCTATACACTTAACCTCCCACACTTGTTATAAAACCAGAATCAGTAAACATGTTCTTTATTCTATTTATTTCATCATCACCATATTCTTCAACACCAACCATTTTATAATCAATACCAAAGCGCTCATATTTATGGCTTCCTATTTTATGATACGGTAAAATATTAACAGGATATCTGTTTTTAAGATTTGACAGAAAATCCATCATTCTTAGCAAATCATTCTCATCATCATTTATTCCAGGAATTAATGGTAGTCGAATCCATATATCTTTTCCCATTTCATCCAGTAATTTCAAATTATTAAGAATTAGCTTATTGCTAGCTCCTGTATATTTAATATGTTTATTGTCATCAATATGTTTCAAATCATATAGAAATAAATCTGTTAATGAAGCAACATTTGCTAGCTTATCACTACTTATATTTCCAGTTGTGTCAATACAAGTATTGATTTCAAGATTCTTACATTCTTTCAAAAAAGCCATAACAAAATCATATTGCAATAATGGCTCGCCTCCAGATAATGTTATTCCTCCACCCGACTCTTCAAAAAAGACAACATCCTTCTTTACTTCTGTCACCAATTCTTCTACTAAATATTTTTCACCAATTGTTTTGATATCACACACTTTTTCGCCTTCAATCATGTCTTCTTTTTCATAAGAAAAAATTTCAGGGCTTCTGCTCTCAGGATTGTGACACCACCAACAGGATAATGGGCAGCCCTTAAAAAATATTGTTTGACGAATTCCGGGACCATCGTGAATTGCAAAATACTTTATATCGAAAATAATACCATGCATGGGGAAGTGTGAAGAGTTATATGTTATAAGTTATTTGTTGGATTTGTTACCAACAACAGGATTCAACTCAAAAATCTCCAAAAGGTTAATGAAGTATATAATTAGAGTCTATCCATAAAATCATGTTTAGTTTAGAATGTTTGAGTTCGAGGCTTACAAAGTCTTTAAAACCAAGGAGTTTACTTTTGTAAATGACTGTTTTAAAGATGAGTATAACAAAGAAATCAGACATTATAAACAAACACTGATTAATCAAAAAATCCAACACTCGAACAGGCAACTGTTGAGGTTGTGGGAAATTTGGCTATGTATGAAATGAAATATCATTCCTATTATAATTTGGCACAAATATACAATTTCTGACCATCTTTGTCAAATGGACAGATATCGCTAACTATCCTCAATCCACTCCTTAAATGCCCTAACTTTTTCTCTACTTACTATTAATTCATCGGTAGTTTTTATTTGTGTATTCACTCTTAATCGTGAGTTTGAATAAGCATATATATTATTGATGTGCTGAATATTAACTATGTATTTTCTGCTTATCTTAAAAAACTGCTTTGGGTTTAATAGTGGATAAATATTTTCAAGTGCATTATCAAGCAGGCTATCTTTGTTATTGATTGTTTTTGCATATGTTCCTTTTTCAAAGCTATGGAAATAGCAAATATCCGATGTGTTTAGTATCTCGATTTTATTGCCAATTTTAACTGTAAACCGCTCCTTGTAATTACCTGAGAGCAATTGTTTCATTTCTTCAATAACAGATGAGTTAATCAATGTGTCAGGTTTATTCCAGATGC
>Ga0307991_1002543_pt1 | contig 12296 bp, 10 predicted proteins | sample EllFjometagen131_FD_203146 | JGI IMG/M metagenome (GOLD analysis project Ga0307991, IMG submission 203146) | Marine microbial communities from Ellis Fjord, Antarctic Ocean - #131 | ecosystem: Environmental > Aquatic > Marine > Unclassified | place: Southern Ocean | collected 2014-10-08 | reverse complement strand
TTTTCCACAGATTACGGTCCGCTGCAGGATATCGGGCTTAACAATTATATTCAAAGCGTTGGCAAAAAAATAGCCAAAAATACGCACCGGCCTTATATGCCCTATTCCTTCCGGGGCGTTAACGCAATTTATATCAATGCCTATGCCTTTCCCGGGGGCAGTATTGCCGCTACAAGGGGTATTCTTTTAAAACTTCAAAGCGAGGCTGAGCTTGCCGCACTGCTCGGTCATGAGATGGGGCATGTCAATGCCCGTCATACAGCCCGGCAGATGTCCATGGGCATGATGACCCAGGCCCTTGTGGGCGGGGTCAGCATGTATGCCGGTTCAAGGAGCGCATCCCTGGGAAAGCTCGCTTCCAGTTTGGGGATGATCGGCACCGGGGCGTTGCTGGCCTCATACAGCCGTGACAATGAACGGGAAGCCGATGCACTGGGAATGGAATATATGGTGTTAACCGGTTACGGAACAGGCGGATTTGTGGGGATGATGAGCATGTTGAACAATATGGCGCATCGTAAGACAAGCGCCGCCGAACTGTTGTTTGCCACCCACCCCATGAGTATTGAACGGTACAATCAGGCAGTGCAGTTGGCAAAGCGACAATATGCAACGGCTGAAAACTACCCGGTATTTCGGGAACGATATATGGACCATACAGCCGGGCTCAGAAAAATTAAAGGTGCCATAGAGGACCTGCAAAAGGGAGAAAAAGAGATGGGGGGCCGGAATTATGCAGCGGCGGAATCCTTCTTTGAAACGGCATTGCAAAAAGCGCCTTTAGACTATGCCGGCCTGTTAATGATGGCCAAATGCCAGTTGGTTCTTAAAAAAAATACCAACGCTTCCCGGTATGCTGAAAAAGCCCGGAAAATATATCCGCAGGAAGCCCAGGCCTGTCATATTCTGGGATATGCCATGATTCGGAAGAAAAAATATGAGGCGGCTTTCGAAGAATTCACTGAATATGAAAGACTGCTGCCGAACAATCCCAACAGCCTTTTTTTTAAAGGACTGGCCTTGGAGGGAATGCAGAAAAAAGAGCCCTCGGCTGAAAATTATTACCGGTACCTGAAGATCGTCAGCCAGGGAGCCCAGGCCCGCCATGCCAATCAGCGTCTGGTGGAGTGGGGGTATATCAAACCGCAGTCATGATCCCGGCGGGATCGGTCGCCATACAGATAAGCTGTAAACATTAAAGGGTGTTTTTTTGTATGCACCCGGCGGCACCGGATTTTTAATTGAACCCCATCAACCGGCCGCCGTGATATACCAGAAAGGCAAAGGTCCATGCAAGGCCGGTACTGTAAAAAATGCTGAAAAACATCCACTTTGATGATCCGGTTTCTTTTTTGATGGTTACGACCGTTGCCAGGCAGGGGATATAGAGCAGTACGAAAACCATCATGGACAATGCCCCCATGCTTGTCATTCCCGATGAATGCAGAACCTTGCCGAGGGCGTCGGACCCGTCACTGTCTTCTCCGGTAGCATATAATACACCAAGGGTGCTGATGACAATCTCCTTGGCCACAAATCCGGTGAGCAGAGCAACCCCCCCGCGCCAGTCGATTCCAATGGGCGCAAATACCGGTGCCAGCATTTTTCCGATTTTTCCCATATACGACTTTTCGACTTTTTCAACTTTTCTGGCACGTTCCAGTTCCGCAATGATGGTGTCACGCTCTTTTCCCAAGATAGTTTTCTGCAGTGAAGATCCGGGGGCAGGCCGCTGGTCATACGCGGCCCGGACACCGGCGATACGGGCTGTATAATCCTGTGAATAATTTATATTTGTCGGAAAGGCGGAAAGGGTCCAGATGACAATGGAGCCCGCAAGGATGATACCCCCCATTTTTCTTAAAAACATTTTGCTGCGGTCCCACATATGGATCATCAGGCTTTTTACCATGGGGACCCGGTAAGGGGGCAGTTCCATCACAAACGGGGCATCGGCTCCCTGCAGGAGAGTGGAACGGAACATGCGTCCGCTGATAATGGCAATGACAATCCCGGCCAGATAAATTGAAAAAATGATCGTGCCGGCCTGTTCGGCAAAAAAAGCCCCTGCAAAGACAATGTAGATGGGCAGTCTTGCAGAGCAGGACATAAAGGGGGTGATCAAAATGGTCAGGATCCGATCTTTTTCACTTTCAAGAATCCGGGTCGCCATAATAGCCGGGACACTGCATCCGAACCCCATGAGCATCGGGATAAAGGATTTGCCGTGCAGACCGATGAGGTGCATGATTTTGTCCATCAAAAATGCGGCCCGTGACATATAGCCGGTGTCTTCAAAAAGCGCGATACAAAAAAACAGAATCAATATATTGGGCAGAAAAATAATAACACTGCCAACGCCGGCGATAATTCCGTCGAGGAGCAGGTCCTTTAAAATGCCGGTGGGCAACAGGCTGTCAACGATGCCCGAAAAACTTGAGACACCGCTTTCAATCCAGCCCATGGGATAGGCCCCGAGAGAAAAAGTCAACTGGAACATGCACCAGATCAGAAACAGGAAAATCGGAAAGCCGATAAACCGGTTGGTCAGGACAAGATCGATGTTACGTGAAAGGTCGACCCTCTGCCGGGTTGAGGTGGTATACACTTCTTTAATAATGCCGGCAATAAACCCGTAGCGTTCATCCGTTATGAGAATTTCAGGATCATCATCAAAGCGGCCTGTTAAAAGTTTGCGCTGGGTCTCGGCCTGATTGATGATCTCTACTCCTTCTGCGCCGAATCGCTGCAGAATCCGTTTTTTGACGATCCGGTCATCTTCAATCAGCTTGATGGCGGTCCAACGGGGGTTGTAGGTCAGCCGATCACTGGTATGATTTTCGATAAATGACTGCAGAAGGGTGATCGATTTTTCGATATCTTTGTTGTAGTGTACCCGTCGATGCTGAATGATATTGTGATCGGATTTCGCCAGCGCAATGGCCTTTTCAAGGAGATCATCAATGCCTTTGTTTTTATTACCAATGGTAAATACAACCGGCAGGTCAAGCAGCATGGAAAGTGTATCGATATTAATTTTGATGCCTCGGCTGCGGGCCAGATCCGCCATGTTAAGGGCAAACAGGACTTTGCAGTCGATTTCCCTAAGCTGGGTGGCCAGATACAGGCTTCGTTCCAGATTAGACGCATCGATAATATCGATGACCACATCCGGGCGGTCTTCGAGGATAAAGTTGCGGGCCACAATTTCTTCGATGGAAAAGGGGGTCAGACTGTAGGTCCCCGGGAGGTCGATAATTTTGAGTTCCCGACCGAACTTATGGATTGTACCCTCTTTTTTTTCAACGGTTACACCCGGCCAGTTGCCCACCTTCTGCCGGGTGCCGGTCAGTGTGTTGAATATGGTTGTTTTGCCTGAATTGGGATTACCGGCAAGCGCAATCGTCAGTTGCTTGGCCTGCATGATTTTATCCTATTTAACAATTTTGACTGATATCTGTTGAGCTTCTTCAACCCGCAGTGATATATGATAGCCCATGATAATCAGTTCGATTGGATCCCGCAAAGGCGCATATTTATCAATATATACATTCGAGCCTTTGATGATGCCCATTTCATGTAGTCTTCTTCTCAGGTTGGTATTTCCGCCGACATGATCTATGATGGCACTGCAGCCTTCTTTTATATCGCTTAATTGCATGATCCGATCTTTCTTTTTGTTACAGTCTTATTTTATATCTCAATCTTTACCCTTCGAGACAGGCTGTGCCATAATTTTCATAGCAAGCCCGCGTCCTAAAACAAATCGGTTAAAGCCGGTCGCAATAACCATCTGGCCCTGACCAATATTGGTTATGACTTCTATTTCGTCTCCGATGCGCAATCCCATGCTTAAAAGGCGCATGCGTGCGGTTTTCCCACCGGAATACGCTTTAATGACAAGGCGTTCACCCTGTTTGGCCGTAACCAGTGAAACTATTTCATGGCGTTTGCTTGAACATTCGGAACAGATGCCGTAGATCTCCATTTTGTGCTGGAGCAGGTGAAAGCCATGGGAAGATGCGATCTGTAGCTGAAGGTTTTCAAGCTGTTCATCCCTGAATTCAACAATTTTTTTACATTTGGTGCAGATCATGTGATCATGATGCTGGCCCAGATGACGGTGTTCATACCTTGTCTTTCCATTGTTGAAGGTTCTTATTTGAGCAAAACCGAAACGGCACATGAGTTCCAGCGTGTTTTGGATAAAATCATGCTCCATTTTGTGGCCGCTATCTTCCATCATTTGTGCAAGATCATCGACGGTCACATGATTCTCAGTACTTAAAAAAATTTCGAGAATTTCAAATCGGGAATCAAAACGATCAATATGCTCATCCTTAAACAGCTTTTTGAATTGCTCTTTTTCACGTTGATGGTTTAACATTTTATGATGTTCCGATTAATTATGTCTCAATGTGCTGAAAAGCCTTGTTTGAACCTGAATCACAACACATAAAAATATGACAGCCCTGGGTCTTGTCAACCGCAGCCAAAATCATTTTCATCATCTCGGAAAGCCGGCCTGGCCGAGTTGAAATGACTGTTTCGATTGGTGATGTCAGATTTTGTTTAATATGTCAAACACTCACTATTTTTTTAGTTACGATCAAAAAATGAAAAAAGAGTGGAGGATGTCGAGGCGAGTCGGATTTAAAAAAATAGATTAACGGGGGGGTAACAGCGGTGGGTTGCCGGTTTTGCATTTCTCTTTGATGACGGCATCCTGAATCAGCAAATTAATACGTTTGGCCAATGACGCCGGTATGGATTTTGTTTCGGTGTACCGGCAGAGATCAATTGATCTTTTCAGGGTTTCAAGACATGCTCTGCAGATGATACACTCTTTAAGATGGCTTTCGATCTCTTTGCATGCCGGTTCATCCAGTTCATTGTCAATATATTCTGAAAGTTTTTTAAATAATTCGAGACAATGCTGGTGATTGTGTTGTTCACTTGTCATGACTGAAATAATTTTTAAGTTGTTCCCGTAAAAAAAGCCTTGCCCGGTGCAGCCTGACTTTTATATTGGAAGATGTCAAATTCAGGATTTCGGACGTTTCCAATGTGCTGAATCCTTCAATATCGCGCAGTACGATTACCAGGCGATATTTTTTAGGAAGAGATAAAATAGCTTCTTTGATGGTATGGGACAGTTCCTCGTTAAGTACATTGGCCAGCGGAAGAGATGCCCAGTTTGGTATTTCCGTGGGCATATGTTCACCTTCCCGGGGTATAAATTCATCCAGAGACAGTTCCCTTTCGGGCGTATGATTCGATTTACGGCGTTTTTTGATGCAAATGCTGCTGGCAACACGATAGAGCCAGTTTTTAAATTTTGTTTCAAATCTGAAACTTTTTAAATATTTAAAGGTATTTAAAAATGTTTCCTGCACCAGGTCTTCGGCGTCACTGGCATCGCCGCACATCCTAAAACCGAAGTTGTATAGCTTTTGCTCGTGCCGAATAACCAGACGTTCAAAAAGTTCCTGTTTACCCGAATTAATTTTTTCAATCAGTTCAGAGTCCTGATCATATATTTTTTTTGGGTTGGGGTTGCTGAGCATCACTATCTTTTTTGGCTGTCAACTGACAGGCGTCCCGCATTCAGGTGGAGATTCCCAATTTAGGCAAAATATAATTCTGGATAAGGAACCAGACGCCGATCACTATTAAAATTGGAATAATTTCTCGCATAATTCCTCCCTATTGATATGTTATTAAGAATCGATTGTCCATATTTTTTCTACCGGCTCAAAGCCGGGTCAGGTCGAACACACCTTTAAAACGGCATACGCAACGCCATGTGTTTTAGAATATAAGAACCTTGTTATCCTTTTTGGTTACAAAAATATGAAAACAAAAAATAACCACAGGGGCACAGCGGGCACAGAGAAATTTTTTATATAGAAAAACGGGCGTCCTTCATGACAAATTCAAAGTAGTTTATATTATATTTTACAAATATTCCGTATGTTCCGTGGTTAAAAAAAGCTTTTCATTATTTCCTCAAACCTTTGGCCACGCCATGTGGCGGACGGTTTTGTGGCCTCAGATACCAGAATGTCTTGATTCAGAAAGGGTAAAAAATCGGAGACACCCGGGATAATCACTCTGACCACAGGAAATTTCAAGACAGGATGGGTATGGTTCAAAATGATACAATCGGTTTTGAACTGTCTACAGATGTCCTTGATTTCTTCAATTTCACCTGAAATATCCTTAAATTTCCCGTTGCTGTAAGGGACGGTTTCCCCCTTTTCAAGAAATGAGATGTCTTTAGGGGAAATTGAGCATTTCATCAGCATATAAAAATTATTGACCCGGGATTTATGGACAAGCGGTTTGTCAAGCTCGGGCCGGGGAGCCGATAATGTTTCACGGCCCTGCATGCTTTCGGTAAAGCACCTTGTCAGGCCTTCGTCCAGGTTAAAAGCAGCCCCGGGTATCAGTATCTTGTGCTCCAGACGACCCGGCGCCAGGTTGTGGTTGGTGAACAGTACGCCGATGCAGGGCACAAGACCGTCAAGGGAAAGGTCCTTGATCATTACATCGACATTTTTTTTGCGATAGAACTCGATCATATCCTTGAAAAAGGGATTGCCTATAGACTTTATGTCTATTGTCGGAATCGTTTTTTCAGGTTTGATAATCTGTATCTGAACATGGCGTTCGAATATTTCGCAGGACGCCTGGACCATGGCTTCCTCGATGGTGTTGCCGGCCGCAATGCCGTTTGATGCATGAATATAGGCAATAAAATTGATCGGCACTTTTACATCTTCTTCCCGGATGATTGAAAAACCATCCACCCAGTGACGGGCCATGGGGCTGTTTTTAATCTGTTTAATATCCTCTTTTGTCAGATGGCGTTCATTGGCCAGCAGGTCTTCTATTTTTAAATGATTTTCCCGAAGGTCATTCTGGTGGGCATTTACATAGCCTTCCATCCATTCGTAATTTAAAAAACGGCTGGTTGCCCGGTTGTAAAGGGCCGGGATGTTAAAACGCACCCGTTCTTCAAAGACCGGGTAAAACAACCCGACGCTGAAACGTTCCGCCAGTTCGGCGTGGGCGCTGGCTTTTGCCAGTGCCGGGGTGATGCCCTTTCCATTGCAGACGATCCGGATTGAATCGATCCATATCTCTCCCCAGTGAATATTGTCCGAAACTTGAAAAGGGGCGTATTGAACATCAAGATCCAGATCCTGAAATCCCCGGGATATCCTGTCTACGGTGTTGGACGGAAGATCACACTTACCATATTTGTTTCTGACGTAATTTTGAAATATCATTTAAGTCGGTTTTTACTCCTGATAGAAAAATATCAATTGAATTTTGTAACAAAATGCAGGGAATTTTATTCACGCAAAGCCGTAAAGAAAATAATGAGATAAGTTTGTTTAAAAACCTTCCACGTTTTATCTCCAGCCTTCTACCTTCAGCCTTCAGCCTTATTAATCTTATCCCGCAACTTTCCTGAATATTTGAACGTGACAACCTTTCTTGCATCAAGCATCATGTCTTGACTGGTATCAGGATGTCGGATTTTACGTTTGGCTTTTTTTTTACAGAAAATTTGCCGAAACCGGTTAACAGAACATCCTCACCATTTTCCAGCGATTTGCCGATTATCTCAATGAGTATATCAACTAACTTTTTGGCCTATTTTTTTGTAAAGCCTTTTTCGTTTTGTATGGCTTCGATGATCTGTGTTTTTCTGAGTATCATGTGATTCGGCACCTTTTGTATCAGTTGTGTAAGTTAAACATCGGTCCAGAAATAACACCCGGTCTATATTTTTTCAAGTAATTATCGGTTCTGGCAAAAGGTGTTAAATAGGTTGATTTTTGCATAATATTCATACATTTTCTTGTGTGAGCCCTTATCGCTTGACGTAATTACCGGGTTTCGTTAATATTCTTTCATGATAGAAACTTTGTTTTCAGCTGTTTCGTGTGGGTTGCCCGGGATGCACGCCCTCTCTGTGAAGGTCTTCCGTCGACCTGACTTGATGCGATTGACAAATAGTCAAAAGCCGGGCAACCATCAGCGACGACATATGGACACAATTGTTACATGGTTGAGTCGCAAATAGCTGTTTTCTGAATAACGGATAGGTCCTGTCTGGCAAAAAGTCAAAGATTTTGACGAGGCATGAAAACAAGTAGTGGCAAGTTTTGAGTTGTGAGAGACGCAGAATCGCTACTTTATTCCTTACTACCCAAAATTCATATCTCACTATTTTTATATAAAGCCGGTAAAGAAAGCTGAATATTTTAACCAGGGGGGATGACATGTTTAAGCAGAATAAAAAAACTGAAAATGATTTTGAGAAAATTATCGAGAATGATTCAACCCCAGAACCGGCAACGGTTTCTAAAACCACCCTTGAAGGAGAACGCTTTTCACACGGATCTACCCATTCATCTGAAGATGAAAAAACGATTATTGGCGAGAAAATTGCTGTTGAGGGCAGCATTCGAGGTACGGGGAATTTGATCATTGAAGGGTCGCTGAAAGGTATTGTCGAGATGGAGAAACATAATTTTGCAGTGGGTCCAAAAGGACGGGTTGAGGGTGAAATAAACGCTCACGATGTGGTCATCGGTGGCCTGTTGCATGGGAAAGTCAAAGCCCGGGGAAAGGTGGAAATTACCAAAAATGCTGATTTCTATGGTGAAATCAAGGCAAATAGCATCTCAATAGAAGATGGGGCCTTCTTTAAGGGCGAGATTGAATTGGACAGGGAACCCCACACAAAGATGGACCCTGCGGATAAAAAAATGAAGGGAGCTGGGCCTAAACGAAGCCAGGTATCGAGTATTCCGGTAGTTGAAGCCGGCAAGGGAAAGTGATTTTTGGATACCATTATCGATACGTATTCAATTAACGCTCCTCCTGAATCCAATTTTGTTGAATATACCAGTAAAGTTCTTCAACTGCTCGCCGGAACCTTTAAAAAACACCGGGATTCCCTGGTACTCGATGTCGGACCGGTTTGTAATGAAAATATTGAATTTTTTGCCCGGCGAGCAAAGAGGCTTTATATCTGTGATATCTTTACACGCCTGGCCCAGGGCCGGCGTAAAGGACTGAAACCAGATTCTGTTTGGCGTTACCTGGACTACGCACCAGGCAGTTTTGACGTAATCAACCTGTGGGATCTTGTGGAACATCTCGACGATGATGCGGCAAAAAGACTGACGGAAATTTGCTGCAATATGCTCAGGCCAAATGGCCTGTTATTTGTCACTGCCTTTGAGAGACAGCCCGCTCCCCGTCAGGTTAGTGCTTTTATCACCAAAAAGGATTTTCGACTGTTGCTGCGCCCTCAACCCGGCCTCGATCTTCCCTGGTACTACCGCCATAATAGAGCGTTGATATCCTTGCTGAGGCCTCTTTCTGTAGCCAAGATCTTTTGCTATCGTAGCGGAATAAGAGAATTCCTGTTTCAGCATGAGTGACAATTTTCAGTGTTCAAATAAGACGATAGCTGTATCCGTTGAATATTGGCCGGTCCTTGCAAGTCGTCATGTTTTTCGGTTTATGGCACCATTGCTGCTCACTCGCGGTATTTTCGTTCCCGGATAAGCCCTTCCTGGGTTACCGAAGCAACCAACAGGCCGCTTCGGGTGAAGATCTGGCCGTTGGACAGGCCCCGGGCCTTGAAGGCGTTGGGACTTTTCATTACGTAGAGCAGCCAGTCGTCGTCCATTTGGAATTCTCGGTGAAACCACATGGCATGATCCAGGCTGGCGGCTTGGATGGATGGTTCCCAGAAGCTGTGGCCGTGGGGGTAAAGAGAAGTGGTGACCAGCCCGAAGTCAGAGGCATAGGTCAGCATGTACTTGTGTACGGCCAGTTCGGCGGGTATTTTGCTGATAGCCCTGAACCACACGTATCGGACCGGCTCACGCTTGTCCGGATCAAAGGGGGTTTGAGGGTTGACCGGCCGAAATTCAATGGGTTTTTTGTATAGCAGTTTGTCCCGGAGAGACAACGGGAGTTTATCTTTCAGGCGCCTGTTCGTCTCCAGCTCCGACTCCAGTTCCTCAGGATTCTGGACATGGGGCATGGTATCCTGGTGATCAAAACCCGGCTCGTCGATATGAAACGAGGCCGACATGAGAAGAATGGCCTGTCCTTTCTGAATGGCCACTACCCGCCGGGTGGTAAAGCTGCCCCCGTCGCGGATGCAGTCCACTTGATAGACAATGGGTTTTGCGGGATTTTCGGGCCTGAGAAAATAACCATGCAGGCTATGAGCGCTTCGTTTGGCATCAACGGTTTTCGATGCCGCGGAAAGCGCCTGTCCCAGAACCTGCCCACCGAAAACATTTCCGAAGCCAAGGTCCTGGCTCTGGCCGCGAAAAAGGTTTTCCTCGATTTTTTCGAGTTTTAAAAGAGTCAACAATTCATCAAGTACATTGCCATGGCTGCAGGTGGTCGATTCCATGTGGCTCCTTTCTGGATGTTTTTGTGTGAACAACCGGTTGCGGATACTGGCCTTGAATCCTTCCTTTTTCCGACTTCCCGGAAGGTAGAAGAAATGGTTTCCGATGATCTCATGGTTCATAAATTCTGCCAGAAGGCAGGCCGTTTAATGAAGAAATCAAGGTGGAACGAAAGTTTTCCTTTACCGGAAAAAACCATATCAACGGGCTTATTGTTTTATATGAAAGTAGTGAAATATGCGTTTTGAGTCGTGAGGAATAAAGCCGTGATTCTGCTTCTCACCACTCATATCTTTTATGCCACGTCAAAATCTTTGATTTTTTGCCCGACAAGGCATGGCCGTAGTTCAAAAATGTGGAATGCTACTCTGGTTTCGATGAATCGAAGAATTGCAGATAATCGTGATATCCCTCTTGTTTTAATTTTTTTTTCGGAATAAATTTCAAGGATGCCGAATTGATGCAATATCGTAATCCGGTAGGAGGCGGCCCATCCGGAAACACATGCCCTAAATGGGAATCGCCATGTTTGCTTCGTACTTCGGTGCGGACTGTAAAAAAAGATCGATCTTCCTTTTCTACGATATTATCGGGTGTCAGGGGCTTCGTAAAGCTGGGCCATCCCGTGCCGGAATCAAATTTATCCGTGGAACTGAACAATGGCTCTCCAGACACGATGTCCACAAAGATGCCGGCCTGCTTGGAATCCCAGTACGCATTATCAAATGGCGGTTCCGTTTTATCTTGCTGGGTTACTTTGTACTGAAGTGGTGACAATGTTTCTTTGAGCACATCGTCTGCCGGTTTACGATATTTACCCTGTCTTGAAACCCTATCCGGTTTTTCTGGTGACGTGTCCCAGATTGACTTGAGAAATTGACCCCTCCCGGAGCCCTTTCTGTAAAACTTATACCGCAGGGGATTATTTTTATAGTAATTTTGGTGATAATCTTCCGCATCGTAAAATTCGACGAATTTTTTAATCTCGGTTACAACCGGCGACTCTAAAAAACCTGATTCTTCCAGTGTCTGTCTGGATATTTCAGATAGTCTTTTTTGTTCTTGCGTATGGTAAAAAATGGCTGATCTGTACTGGGATCCTCTATCTACAAACTGCCCGCCGGCATCCGTCGGGTCCACATGTCGCCAGAAAATATCCAGAAGATCGCTGTAGCTTATCTTTTCACGATCAAAGCGGATTTGAACCGCCTCCACATGTCCTGTGGTACCGCTGGATACCGCCTCATATGTCGGATTTCTTTCTTCACCCCCGGTATACCCGGAAATCACATCCAGGACGCCTTCTATTTTTTCAAAGTCCGATTCGATACACCAGAAGCATCCGCCGGCAAATGTTGCTGTCTCTATATCATTTTGAGTAACATCCATATTCGTGCCCGCCCAGCTTTCCGGCCGATACAATTGTCCGCAGACAATGAGTATGGCCATAGATGTCAATATTATATAGCTGATGGTTTTCATATATTAAAAACCCAATTTTAATCGTTATTGCCAAGACAACGCTATAATGTCCTTTTTGACAGGCGTTGTGTTCAATCACGGGTTCGCTCAAAAACAGGTTTACAGATTTTTAGTGTTGAGACACCCGGCTCGCAGGGCGCGAAAGTGCGGAAATATAAGGCATATTCTTAAGCTTTCACACCGCAGCCAGGCCTGATGCACGGACGCTTAAACGGTGAACCTATTTTTGCACAAACGCTATGCATGGTCTGAAAAAGCGCACTTTTTTTTCGTGGTTTCAATAGATAGGGCTATTATCAAGGTAAGCGCACCAATAACAGTTGTTGTTACAAAGGCGGTGTTATAGTTGCCGGACCT
>Ga0307991_1002542_pt1 | contig 12296 bp, 9 predicted proteins | sample EllFjometagen131_FD_203146 | JGI IMG/M metagenome (GOLD analysis project Ga0307991, IMG submission 203146) | Marine microbial communities from Ellis Fjord, Antarctic Ocean - #131 | ecosystem: Environmental > Aquatic > Marine > Unclassified | place: Southern Ocean | collected 2014-10-08 | reverse complement strand
CAATCTCAATATCATTTCTCTCGAGGCAGGCCCTTACGAGAAATCTGCCTATCCTTCCAAAACCGTTTATAGCGACCTTGACACACATGATAAACCTCCAATCATTTTTTCGGACTCCCTTTTTTCCAACAGGCCGGGCGAATTTTATATGGACACAGAACGTTAGTCAATATTTTTTTGTGTTTTATTCCTGCCGCCGCAAGTTGGGCTTGACAGTGGGTGTAATCATTTATAGAATGTCAGGGCTTGAAAATGATTGTCAGGAATAATAAATAAACCTGTCAGAACAATATCTTGGATACCCAGTTATTGTTTTTCTTGTCTTTTCGATTTCTGCAAAGGGAAGGGAGGGAGAAGTGGACAAGATACGAAAACCGCTTATTGCAGGTACGTGGTATCCGGGAGACTCGGTGCAGCTGAGGGCTGATCTGGAAGGATACCTCGCCGGTACGGGTGGGGAAAAGATTGACGGAAGAGTGGCAGGACTTGTTTCTCCTCATGCCGGGTATGTATATTCGGGACAGGTTGCTGCCTGTGCTTACAAGGCTGTGCAGGGAAATGAGTTTGACGCGGTGATTGTAATAGGCCCAAGTCACAGGGCATATTTCAAAGGGGCTTCCATATATAATGGGGATGGGTATGAAACTCCGTTGGGTATTATGCCTGTTGATAAGTCTCTGGCCGGTGAGATAGCGTCTTGCAGCAATGGCATGGTATCACTTGTTCCGGATGACCGTTCACCGGAAAATTCAATTGAGATACAGATTCCCTTCCTGCAAACGGTTCTCGGGAATATTCCTTTTGTTCCCATATTGATGGGAACACAGGACATGAATACCTGCAGGGGATTGACCGATGCGATTGTAAAAGCAGTTGGAGATAAAAGGATGCTGATTGTTGCCAGTTCGGATTTTTCTCATTACCATGATTACGATAAAGCGGTCGGGATGGATCTCGCGGCGCTCGGACATATTGAAAAAATGGATATAGGGGGATTTCTGCTGGGACTTGAAAGCGGCAGGTGCGAGGCATGTGGCGCCGGGGCTGTGATCGTGACTATAATGGCAGCCAGAGCGGTGGGGGCGGATATGGTCAGGGTGCTGGAGTATATGAATTCCGGTGATATCAATGGAGACAGAAGCAGGGTCGTGGGATACGCCGCCGTTGTCTTTTATGAAAATGCGGGAAACAGTATGAAAAAATAGAAAGGCACCGGGGATGCTGACAAAACAGGACAAGGATATGCTGCTGAGGATAGCGAGGAAGAGTATCGAAGCCGGGTTTGCCGGAGGAGAGCTGTCTCGTTTTGAAACAGGGTCAAAGACTCTGGAAGAGAAGATGGGTGCCTTTGTTACACTCAAAAAACAGGGCCGATTGAGAGGATGTATAGGGTTTATCGAAGGGAGAAAATCCCTGTATGAAACTGTTGGAGAAATGGCGCAGGCGGCAGCTTTCAGAGATCCACGGTTTCGTCCCGTGAAGGAGGATGAACTCTGGGATCTGGATATAGAGATATCGGTGCTGACACCCTTGAGGCAGATAGAGGATATCAGCGAGATTGAAGTGGGACGTCATGGACTCTACATTGTAAAGGGTCCGCATTCCGGATTGCTGCTACCACAGGTTGCCACAGAATATAGCTGGGACCGGGCCACATTCTTAAGGGAAACCTGCGTTAAGGCGGGTCTGTCGCAGGAGGCATGGAAGAATCCTAACGCAAAAATATTTATTTTTTCAGCAAGCATCTTTGGTGAAGATTAAATATTGATGATTTTATCGGTAAAATCACGATTTTTGATAAAAAACTCTTGACAAATTCATCTTTTGGATTTAGTCTTCGCCTTTTCCGTCCAAAGAGATAAATACGCGATTAGCTTGATTTAGGAAAAGCTTTGTAATCTGTGTAAGTTAGCTTGCTGGCGTAGCTCAGTTGGTAGAGCAGCTGATTTGTAATCAGCAGGTCGCGGGTTCGAGTCCCATCGCCAGCTCCAAGTACTGACGATTAGTGTGGAGGGGTTCCCGAGTGGTCAAAGGGAGCAGACTGTAAATCTGCCGGCTAAGCCTACGGAGGTTCAAATCCTCCCCCCTCCACCATATTTTTGTGAAATTTGGTTTACAGGAAGCGGGAGTAGCTCAGTGGCTAGAGCGTCAGCCTTCCAAGCTGAGGGTCGCGGGTTCGAATCCCGTTTCCCGCTCCATTTTTTCGATTTATCAGGGTGTGGAAGAAGAGTTTTTATGTTGGCCCACGTAGCTCAGTCGGTAGAGCACATCCTTGGTAAGGATGAGGTCACCAGTTCAATCCTGGTCGTGGGCTCCATTTTGGTGAAAGCAGGCTTATTGAAATGAGAGATATTGTTATTCTTGCATGTGGTGAGTGCAAACAGAGAAATTACACTACGACGAAGAACAAGCGAATTACGAAGAATCGTCTTGAGATGAAGAAATATTGCAAATTCTGCCGGTGCCATACAATACACAAAGAGACAAAATAAAAGGTCTGTTTGTGTTTGTGATATGCCGGATGGTAGAGTCTGTTGGTGTTGTTGGTGGTGAGGAGTCTGAGGAGTCGGGAATGTTTTTTTGTGAGTTTCCGAAATCTCAAAATAGGAATATGTCGTTTCGAACAGGCCAGTAGCTCTAATGGCTAGAGCACCGGACTCCAAATCCGGGTGTTGGGGGTTCGAATCCCTCCTGGCCTGCCATTATGTTTTTGCCGGGTTTGTCTAATGGAAAAGATAAAGTTGATGATAAGCAAGATAAAACGCTTCTTGAGGGAGGCAAAGGTTGAGCTGAAGAAGGTGACATGGCCAACCCCGAAGGAGGCGCTTGCCTCGACTTCTGTTGTGATAGTTGTGGTTATGATCGTATCCCTGTTTCTAGGTGTAGTGGATCTCGGTCTTACCAAAATAATAAGATTGGTCTTGGGTTAAAGATATGGCTTTCAGCTGGTATGTCGTTCATACATACTCGGGTTTTGAAAACAGGGTAAAGAGCTCTCTCGAGGAAAGGGTGATCACCTCTGGTATGCAGGATTATTTTTCCGACATACTGATACCGGAGGAGGATGTGGTCGAACTCAAAAAGGGGGAGCGAAAGACTTCAAAGAGAAAATTTTTCCCAGGCTACATACTTGTAAATATGGAGTTGAACGACGACACATGGCACATAGTGAAAGACACTCCCAAAGTAACTGGTTTTATAGGAATGAGGGACAGGCCGTCGCCTATATCTGATGAATCTGTCCAGTTACTGAAAACCAAGATAGATGAGGGCACATTAAAACCCAAGCCAAAGTTCGAGTTTGAACTTGGAGATCATGTGAGAATTGTGGATGGTCCATTTACGAATTTTGATGGGGTTGTTGATGAAGTCAAGCCGGAAAAGGGGAAAATGAGAGTTATCGTGAGTATTTTTGGCAGATCGACACCTGTGGAACTGGATTTCATACAGGTTGTCCAAAACTAGAGAAGCAGCAAGAAGATTTCAAAAACGGAAGTAAGTAAAGGGGAGTCTAATGGCTAAGAAGGTTATAGCGAGTATCAAGCTTCAGATTCAGGCCGGCAAAGCCACGCCGTCGCCGCCAATCGGTCCCGCCCTGGGCCAGCACGGGGTTAATATAATGGAATTCTGCAAGGCCTATAATGCCCTTACGCAGAATCAGGAAGGAATGATAATCCCGGTTGTGATAACCGTGTATGCCGATAAATCATTTACCTTTATTACCAAAACGCCTCCAACATCCGTTTTATTAAAACAGATGGCAAAGATTGCAAAAGGCGCGGGAGATCCCAAAAGAGAAAAGGTGGGGACGGTAACCCCTAAACAACTAAGGGAGATCGCCGAAATGAAGTATGAGGATTTGAATGCCGTAGATATTAATGGAGCTATGGCTATTGTAGAAGGGACTGCAAGGTCCATGGGTATTGAGATTGCTAAATAAATCTACTTCGGGGTTTTATAGAGATGTCTAACAGCGGTAAGGGATACTTGGAAGCAAGAAAAAAGATAGAGGCTGGGAAACGCTATTCTTTGGAGGAAGCCGTGGAGCTTGCGGTATCAACTGCAAGGACGAAATTTGACGAAACGGCTGATGTTGCCATTAAACTGGGCGTAAATCCAAAGCACGCGGACCAAATGATAAGGGGAAGCGTGGTGCTTCCTAATGGACTCGGCAGGGTTGTGAGAGTGCTGGTTTTCGCAAAAGGGGACAAAGAAAAAGAGGCCCTTGACGCCGGAGCGGACCTTGCCGGTTCGGACGACCTGGTTGAAAAAATTAAAGGCGGGTGGCTGGAGTTTGACAGGGTTGTTGCTACCCCGGATATGATGGGCAGTGTTGGAAAGCTGGGTAAGATTCTGGGACCGCGTGGTTTGATGCCCAATCCCAAGGTTGGGACTGTAACATTTGACGTGAAAAAAGCGGTTGAGGAACTTAAAGCTGGTAAAGTTGAGTTCAGGGTGGAAAAAGCGGGAATTATTCACAGTCCTGTGGGGAAGGTCTCATTCGGAGCAAAGAAGTTGATAGAAAATATCCTGACATTGGTAGAATCCATAATGAAGCTGAAACCTGCATCCAGCAAAGGAACATATCTGAAAGCCATTTCTCTTTCTACTACCATGGGTCCGGGAGTTAAAATAGATCCATTGGACATTAGGAATACTTTAAAGGCTGGGTAAAAAAACAGATAAGAAGTCAGAGACAGCAGGTACAAGATGTTTAATCGAGTACGGATTCGGCCTGCCGAGACTATGTAGGAGTTTAATTAGTGTATTTTCCTGTATAGCGGTCTGACTTTCAGATAGTCTTGATCGTCTTCGGGCGGCAGGATGTTTTGGAATTCAAGTGTTGAAAGGAGGCCATGTATTGAATAGAAGTGCTAAGGAACAGGTTGTCGCCGAGCTTCACAAAAAGCTTAAGGATGTGAAACTGGCTATTCTTGCGGACTACAGCGGTATCACGGTCAAGGACATTACTGACCTGAGGAATGAGTTGCGGAAAGCGGACAGCGAGTTTAAAGTGATAAAAAACAACCTTTTAAGTATCGCTCTAAAGGATACTGAGTTTTCACCACTGGATGATCATCTCAGTGGTCCCAGAGCTCTCATGATGAACTTTGGAGATGTGGTTGAGCCGACCAGAATACTTGTTGAATTTGCCAAAAAGAATAACAGGCTTGAGATCGAAGCAGGTGTGCTGGATGGTAGGCTTTTGAGCAGGGAGCAGATAGGATCTCTGGCCAAGTTACCGAGCAGGGACATCCTTCTTGGAAAATTCCTCTCTGTCCTGGTTGGAGTGCAGACCCAATTTGTCACTGTTTTGGGCGGAGTTCCCAGAGGACTTGTGCAAGTTCTTGAGGCACACAGAATGAAGAAAGAAGAAAATTAAACATACAGGAAAGGATGTAGCAAAAAATGGCAACAGCAAAGAAAATTACGAAAGAAGAAGTCATAGGTTTTATCGAGAATATGACAGTTCTTGAACTGTCGGAATTGGTGAAGGAGCTGGAGGAAAAGTTTGGTGTTTCCGCAGCAGCCCCAGTGGCTGCTGCTTCAGCAGCAGGACCGGAGGCTGCAGCTCCGGCAGAGGAAAAAACTGAGTTTGATGTCATACTCACGGGATTCGGCGATCAGAAAATCCAGGTCATCAAGGTTGCCAGGGCTGTAACCGGGCTGGGTCTTAAGGAGGCAAAGGACTTGGTTGAAGGTGCTCCCAAAGCGGTTAAAGAGGGTGTCTCGAAGGGCGAAGCTGAAGAGATAAAAGCCAAGTTGGAAGCAGTAGGCGGAAGTGTAGAAATTAAATAGAAGCCGTAAGTAATTGCTAAAAGTTAAAAAGGGATTCAAGATTATGGGTCCAGAAGCCAGAGATCAGAAAGAAATTAAAGAGATTTTTTTCTATTCTGGCTTCTCTATTTTATGAAGGGTAAATCAGCATAAGGATTACTATGGGTACTTATAGAAAAAGTTTTGGCCGAATAAAGAAGACAATTGAGATGCCTGATCTCATAGAAATTCAGAGAAAGTCTTATGAGAAATTTCTCCAGGCCGATGTGAAGCCTGAAAACAGAGGGAGTTTCGGTCTCCAGGGAGCCTTTAAGAGTGTCTTTCCCATTATGGATTTTGGCGGAAAATGTTCTCTGGAGTTTGTCAGCTACAAGATAGAGGGTCCCAGATATGATGTCAGGGAATGCACGCAAAAGAGCATGACCTATAATGCTCCTCTGAAAGTTGTGGTCAGGCTTATTGTGTTCGACAATGGTAGGGGCAACGATCAAAAGTTCATAAGAGATATAAAGGAACAGGAAATATACTTCGGTGAAATTCCGTTGATGACCGATAAGGGCACTTTTAATGTCAATGGTACCGAGAGGGTCATCGTAAGTCAGCTTCATCGATCGCCGGGTATATTCTTTGATCACGACAAGGGGAAGACTCATACTAGCGGGAAGCTTATATATTCAGCAAGGGTTATTCCCATAAGGGGATCCTGGCTTGATCTTGAGTTTGACCCGAAGGATATCCTCTACGCCAGAGTGGATAGAAGAAGGAAGATGCCGGTCACGGTGCTTCTTAAAGCCATGGGATATTCTGTCGAGGAATTGATAGAGTACTTCTACAATATTGAAAAAGTCATTCTGAATGACAACCAGCGTGTATCTCTGATGGCAGATGACAGCCTTATTGGCGAGAGGATACCTGAAGACATTAAGGACAAGCAGGCTGGTGAGGTAATCCTGAAGAAGGGAAGGAAGATTTCAAAAGCTTTCCTGAAAAAAATGGCGGATGCCGGGATGGAACTGATGGATCTAAGCGAGAATTACCTTGTGGGTAAAGTCCTTGCTTCAGACGTGGTGGATCCCGAGACCGACGAAGTTCTTCTGAGGTGCAATGATGAATTGGACGAAGATGGTGTGGCGTTGTTGCGTGAAAAGAACATTACTGAAGTCAGATTCATTCAACTTGATGAGGAAGGGCTGAATTCCTATATCAGGAACACCCTGCTCATGGATAAAATTGAGACAGAAGAAGAGGCCATTGTAGATATATATAGAAGATTAAGGCCAAGCAATCCCCCTTCGTTTGAAACTGCCCGAAAATTCTTTAACAGTCTCTTTTTCGATAACAACAGTTATGACCTGTCTGATGTCGGGCGTGTTAAGATGAATTACAAGCTTCGCATGGATGTACCTTCAAATGTGACGGTCCTTCGCAGGGAAGATGCCATGAAGGCTGTGAAATACCTCATAAATTTGAAGAATGGTGTGCCTGAATACAATGTTGACGATATAGATCATCTTGGAAACAGAAGGATAAGATCTGTTGGTGAACTTATAGAAAATCAGTACAGAATTGGGCTGGTGAGGATGGAACGTGCCATCAAGGAAAAGATGAGCCTTCTTGATATAGAGACCATGATGCCGCATGATCTTATAAATGCCAAGCCCGTTACTGCTGTCGTAAATGAGTTTTTCGGGAGCAGCCAGTTGTCTCAGTTTATGGACCAGACTAACCCTCTTTCTGAGATTACTCACAAGAGGAGGTTGTCGGCTCTTGGCCCCGGAGGCCTTACCCGTGAAAGGGCGGGGTTTGAGGTAAGGGATGTGCACAATACCCACTATGGCCGAGTGTGTCCTGTTGAAACGCCGGAGGGTCCTAATATCGGCCTGATTGTATCCCTCAGTGCCTATGCCAGGGTGAACGATTTTGGTTTCATAGAAACGCCTTACAGGGTTGTGGAAGATGGAAGGGTTTCTGATGAGATCCGATATCTTACAGCGACAGAAGAAGAAGATTATATTATCACTCAGGCGAATACACCGTTTGATTCAGAGGGCAGGTTTGTTGAAGAGCTGATCACCGTGAGAAAGAGCGGTAACTACTTAACCGTAAATCCCAGGGAGATAAACCTTATGGATGTTTCTCCCAGTCAGCTTGTTTCGGTTGCTACCGGACTTATCCCGTTTCTGGAGCATGATGATGCAAACCGGGCCCTGATGGGCTCTAATATGCAACGTCAGGCCGTCCCACTGTTGAAACCGGAGGCACCTCTTGTGGGAACCGGTATGGGTGCAATTGTCGCTAGAGACTCCGGTGCTGTCATTGTGGCAAGGGAATCAGGTACCGTGGAAGATGTTGATGCGGCGAGAATTGTTATCAAGCGAGACGCCAAAGACGGAGACGAGTCCGATATTGGCGTTGATATATATAGTCTCATAAAGTATCAACGTTCGAACCAGAATACCTGTTCTAACCATAAACCTATTGTAGACAAGGGTAGCAGTGTGAAAAAGGGAGACATCATAGCTGATGGTCCGGCTACCGATAACGGTGAACTGGCACTGGGCAGGAATATTATGGTGGCCTTCATGCCGTGGGGTGGATACAATTACGAAGATTCCATATTGATTAGCGAAAGGGTTGTAAAGGATGATATTTATACGTCCGTGCATATAGATGAATTTGAAACAGTAGCCAGAGACACAAAGCTGGGCAAGGAAGAGATTACAAGAGATATCCCCAACATGGGAGAAGATGCCCTTAGGAATCTGGATGAAAGCGGTATTGTCAGGATGGGTGTTTCGGTAAAAGCGGGCGATATTCTTGTGGGAAAGGTTACTCCCAAGGGTGAAACTCAGTTATCACCGGAGGAAAAACTTCTTCGTGCCATATTCGGAGAAAAAGCGGGCGATGTAAGAGATACATCTCTGAGAGTCCCTCCCGGTGTAGAAGGAATTGTTATAGATGCCAAGATATTTGCCCGTAAGGGTGCTGAGAAAGACAGCAGATCTCAGTTGATAGAAGACGAAGAAATTGACAATCTTTTCAAGGACAGGGATGATGAGATCAGGATTATTACCGATAGTGTAAAGAAAAAGATTTTCGAATTACTCATAGGAAAAGTTTCCGCTTCGAGGCTGGCTGATCCAAATGGGAAAAAAGCCTTTTTGAAAAAGTCGGGAACAATTACCGCAGAGTCTCTTGAGTTTATTCCGTTCAGATTCTGGAAGGACATAACGTTGGATGATTACAAGACTGAAGAGAAAATACGGGCCATATCGGCAGGGCTTGAGCAAAGGATAGAAGGTGTCGAAGCATTTTTTGCGGAGAAGATAGGAAGGGTAAAGACAGGCGATGAATTGCCACCAGGTGTAATAAAACTGGTAAAGGTGTATATTGCCATAAAGAGAAAACTCTCCGTTGGTGACAAGATGGCGGGCAGGCATGGCAACAAGGGCGTGTTGTCGAGGATACTTCCGGAGGCTGATATGCCTTTCTTTAAGGATGGAACCCCTGTTGATATCGTCTTAAATCCCCTTGGTGTACCTTCGCGTATGAATGTAGGCCAGATTCTTGAGACGCACCTCGGATGGGCGGCGAAGGGCCTGGGTGATAAGCTTCAGGGTCTTGCGGAAAGAGTTGGCATGGATGTGATGAAGAAAGAGCTCAAGGGAATCTATGCTTCCCCTGAATTCGATGATTTTGTGGATGGAGCTACTGACGATGAAGTCAGGAGATTTGTTCGCAGATTGAAAAAGGGAGTTCCCCTGGCCACACCGATATTTGATGGAGCTCATGAAAGTGACATAAGGGATATGCTGAAATCGGTGGGTCTACCGGAGACGGGACAGACAAGGCTTTACGACGGCCGAACTGGAGAACCTTTTGATCAGGATATAACGGTGGGGATGATCTACATGTTGAAGCTCCACCATCTTGTCGATGATAAGATCCATGCTCGATCCATAGGGCCGTATTCTCTGGTTACACAGCAACCGCTTGGAGGAAAAGCGCAGTTTGGTGGCCAGAGGCTGGGTGAAATGGAGGTATGGGCAATTGAGGCCTATGGAGCCGCCTATGCGTTGCAGGAGTTTCTTACTGTCAAGTCGGACGATGTGGTTGGAAGAACGAGAATGTACGAGGCTATAGTAAAGGGCGAACATACCCTGGAGCCCGGATTGCCGGAGTCCTTTAATGTGCTTGTCAAAGAATTACAGGGTCTGGCTATTAATGTTGAATTAGTAGAAGATTAGTAAATATTTGTTATAGAACATTTTTAAAACAAAGGGAGTTTTATCCAGTGGAAGATATCTATGGTTTTTTTGAGAAGCCTAAAGATCCTGTAAGATTTAATGCCATCAAAATATCGCTGGCCTCGCCGGAAGATATTATCTCGTGGTCTCGGGGAGAAGTCAAAAAGCCTGAGACTATCAATTACAGGACATTCAAACCGGAGAGAGACGGACTGTTCTGTGCAAAGATATTCGGACCGGTCAAGGACTACGAGTGTCTCTGCGGGCGCTATAAGAGAATGAAACACCGAGGTATGGTGTGCGAGAAATGCGGAGTTGAAGTTATCCAGTCGAAAGTTCGCAGGGAGAGGATGGGGCATATAGTTCTGGCTGCACCTGTGGCGCATATCTGGTTTCTCAAGAGCCTGCCAAGCAGAATAGGAAATGTTCTGGATCTTACGCTGAAGGAATTGGAGCGGGTTTTGTATTTTGAGGCGTGGATAGTCCTTGATCCGAAGGACACTCCTCTGAAAAAGAAAGAGATCCTTTCGGAGGATCAATATCTGGAAGTACTAGATGAATATGGCGATAATGCTTTTGAGGCAGGTATAGGTGCGGAAGCTATCAGGAAACTTTTGGAGGAGGTCAATCTGGAAGAACTGGACGATGAGCTCTGGGCCGAGCTCAAGGAAGCCACCTCGGTCACCAAAAAGACAAAGCTCACGAAAAGGCTGAAGATTGTCGAAGCACTGAAGAAATCGGGGAACAGGCCTGAATGGATGACTCTAACAGTGATTCCCGTAATTCCACCCGACCTGAGACCACTGGTTCCGCTGGATGGTGGACGTTTCGCCACATCCGACCTGAATGATCTATACAGGAGGGTCATAAACAGAAACAACCGATTGAAGCGCCTGCTAGAGTTGAATGCCCCAGAGATTATTATAAGGAATGAGAAAAGGATGCTCCAGGAAGCCGTTGATTGTCTATTTGATAACGGCAGACGTGGTCGCGCGGTTACAGGTTCCAACAAAAGACCTTTAAAGTCTCTGTCGGACATGCTCAAAGGGAAGCAGGGAAGATTCAGGCAGAATCTGCTCGGAAAGAGAGTTGATTATTCCGGAAGGTCTGTGATTACAGTGGGGCCGGATCTAAGGTTACATCAGTGCGGGCTTCCCAAAAAGATGGCGCTGGAGTTATTTAAGCCCTTTATCTACAACAGGCTTGAGGAAAAGGGATATGTGACGACTGTAAAAAGTGCAAAGAAAATGGTCGAGAAGGAGAGCCCTGAAGTATGGGATGCTCTAGATGAAGTTGTACGTGAGTATCCCGTAATGCTCAACAGAGCTCCAACTTTGCACAGGCTCGGTATCCAGGCTTTTGAGCCAGTCCTCATTGAGGGGAAGGCTCTGCAGCTTCATCCCCTCGTTTGCGCGGCATTCAATGCGGATTTTGATGGTGATCAGATGGCAGTGCATGTGCCTCTGTCGATAGAGGCACAGGTGGAGGCAAGATGCCTCATGATGTCAACCAATAATATACTCTCTCCAGCCAATGGCAAACCTATAATCATTCCCAGTCAGGACATGGTACTCGGCTTATACTATATGACCAGATCAAGGGAGTATGTAAAAGGGGAAGGGATGGTTTTTTCCGATTCCGGTGAGGTGAGAAGCGCGTATGATGCAGAAGCTGTTGATCTCCATGCCAGTATAAAGGTCCGGATGGAAGAAGGGATAATTAACACGACCGTGGGCAGGATATTGCTCTATGAGATTATTCCCGACGGGATTCACTTTAATCTTATCAATAAGGTTATGAATAAGAAAGAGATAGCCAACCTGGTTGATTATGCCTACAGGCATTCCGGGGCAAAAACGACGGTTATACTGGCAGACCGATTGAAGGACCTTGGCTATAAATATGCCACGATTTCCGGTCTGTCGATTGCGATAGATGATCTTGCTATTCCCAAGAGCAAGGGTGATATTGTCGACAGGGCGCAGCAAGATGTTTTGGAAATACAGAAACAGTATATGGACGGCCTGATAACCGATGGCGAACGTTATAATAAGGTTATCGATATCTGGGCCCATGCCACTGAGAAGGTTGCCAGTGACATGCTGGAGGGTATAGGTACCGAGGAGATGAAGCTCCCAGGCAAGCCGAAAAAGCAGGTTGAGAGTTTTAATTCGATTTATATGATGGCTGATTCCGGAGCCCGTGGCAGTGCGGCCCAGACGAGACAGCTCGCCGGCATGAGAGGACTGATGGCAAAGCCGTCAGGAGAAA
>Ga0307991_1002541_pt1 | contig 12297 bp, 13 predicted proteins | sample EllFjometagen131_FD_203146 | JGI IMG/M metagenome (GOLD analysis project Ga0307991, IMG submission 203146) | Marine microbial communities from Ellis Fjord, Antarctic Ocean - #131 | ecosystem: Environmental > Aquatic > Marine > Unclassified | place: Southern Ocean | collected 2014-10-08 | reverse complement strand
ACCATTTCTCCAGTTAAAACAACTTCGAATAAAAAACTTACCAGCGATTCTGAAAAAGCCAAGCAAGAAAAGCTATATACTATTCAGGTAGGAGCATTTTCCAGTGAAAAGAATGCACAAAGACTAGCAAATGAAATCGAAAATGCCGGTTATAAAACTTTTGTGGTCAAAGGAACAAACTTATACAAGGTACAGGTGGAGGAGTTTGAAACCTACAAGGGAGCTGAAGAGATTGTTCCAAAAATAAAAGCTTTAGGTTACCCCACTTTCATTACGAGTAAGTAGGAAAAACATAGATGAACAAAAAAAAATATGAAAATTCAAGAATTCCCCCTATTACGATTAATCGTTTATCTATTTATTATAGATGCTTAGAAAGATTGGTCGAAACTCATGAAGGAAAAAATTTAAAAACTATTTCTTCGAATAAGATCAGCCTAATAACTGGAATCAATTCAACACAAGTTCGTAAAGACCTTGCCTATTTTGGAGAATTTGGTAAAAGAGGAATTGGATATCCCATCAATCATCTAAGCGAGGCATTAAGAAAAATTTTGGGATTTGATAGAGAATTGAATATCTTAATTATTGGTGCGGGAAATTTAGGAAAAGCTTTAGGTGAATATAAAGGTTTTAAAAGAAGAGGGTTTTTTGTAAAAGGTATTTTTGATAATAATCCCCAAAAAATTGGTAAAGCAATAAATGGTATTTTTATTTACAATATAGAAGATATGGAAAAATATATTGAGAAATGGAACATTAAAATTGCCGCAGTAGCAGTTCCTGCGGATTCTGCCCAGGAAATTGTGAATAGAGTAATTAAGGCAGGAATTAAATCCATTTTAAATTTTGCACCTATCTGCCTTCAAATACCTACTGGAATACGAATAAATAATGTTGATATATCTATTGAGTTAGAGAGATTATCCTATTATCTTTCTTTTTGAATAAATTACTAGTGTAATGAAAATATCTAAGGAATTTATCTTAAAAAAGTAAATTTATTCCTATAGGCATACAACCCAATAAATAGTAATGGACGTTGTTCCTTATAACCATATTGCCCCTATATCCAGCAATGAACTCCACTTTATAAATAATTAGAATTATTATATATTATTGAAAAATTTTCACAACTAAATCAATTTTTGATTAATATTTTTGTTATAATTCTCTACGTGAAATGTGAGCTGCTTCATTACAATAAATGGTTAAAAGGATCCAGAGCGGTTCATACCATATATAAAACCCAATACCATTAAAAAACCTTTAGGAAATAAAGAAATATTATCCTGATTGCGAATATCATAGAGGTAGGAATAAAGAAAGATCACATACATTTGTATAGGGTCATTCCTTCAAAGTATGCGGTAAGCAAAGTGGTGGAAATTATCAAAAAAAATACCAGTAGATCTCTAAACAGAAAATTTGCTTTCTTGAAAAAGGTATTTGGGGAAAAGGGTATTTTGTCTCTACGGTAGGGATAAAGGAAGAAGTGATTCGAAGATACGTCCAATCGAAAGAAGAGAAAAAACAGGGCAAGTAAAGTTTGTGATTTGAACTTGTAATAGTTATAATAAAGCGGGTATTATCTATTTGATAATTTTTAAAAAATGTTTTATTGAAAAGGGTTGACAGTTAATTAAAAAATATGTTAAAATTCCTTGGAACATTAGTGATATATTTCACAATGTAATAAGAGAATTGTGTAACACTACAAAATACCGTGAAATAATTCATTAAAAGTAATTCGTAAATTGCGAAAGGACACACGTGAAAATCAGTGAGGTAACAAAAATACTGGGTGCAGAAGTATTATTCGGTGAAAATCTTCTTGACCAGGAAATAACAGAATTTGCTGCTAGTGATCTCCTAAGCGATATTTTAACTTTTACAAAAGAAGGCTATTTTCTTCTAACCGGATTAACCTCTCCCCAAGTTGTTCGCACGGCTGAATTAACCGGCGCCATTGCAATTCTTTTTGTTATAAGGAAATATCCTCCTCAAGAAGCATTAGGCCTAGCCAAATCTCACCTTATTCCCATATTAAGAACTGAAAAATTAATGTTTGAATCTTGTAAAAAAATTGTTGAAGGATTAAATAAAGTAAAGAAAGATGAAAACCAGTTATTCTAAAGAAAAAGTATCTCTAGTTAATGAGTTAATATATGAAATTAAAATTAAAGAAGCTATGACTAAAAAAGTGGTCTGTTTTAATAAAGATACAACTTTTAGGAAAATTCAATTAAGGTTAAAAGAGGAAAAAATATCAGGGGTTCCAATTCTTGATGAAAAAAAGGATATTATAGGAATTATTAGCATAGATGATGTGATTACAGCCTTCGATAAAAACTATATCAATGAAAATATTGAGAATTATATGACACGAGAAGTTATAACTGTACCTCAAAATTTTTCAATTATTTCAGCCATTCAAAAATTTGAAAAATACGAAGTGGGAAGGCTGCCGGTAACCGAATTTCTACATAGTAAAAGGATTGTAGGAATAATTACTCTTAGTGATATTTCAAATAAATTATTAGAAGTAACTCAATCCATTGCTGGAAAAGTTGAAAAGAAAGAATCGAAAAACTCAAAAATATCATCCGATTTTATTAAAAATACTCCCAAGAAATATTTTAAATTTGAAGGAAATGGGGATGATTTCAACTGTACCGGGGAAACGGTAGTATTACCAAAAATACTTCACAGGATTAGGAATTGATAGAGATATTGTTCGTAAAATTGCAATTATTTGTTATGAAGCCGAAATGAATATCTGCATTCATTCTTTAGTTGGCATTATAACTATGGAAATTAATGATAAAAATAATGCAATTATTTGTGCTCAAGATAAAGGTACGGGCATCCCGGATATTGATTTAGCATTAGCACCAGGCTTTACCACCGCTTCAAAAAAAGTAAGAGCTTTAGGTTTTGGAGCAGGAAAGGGTCTTCTAAATATAAAGAATTTTGCTGAAAAATATGAAATTCAATCTTACTTAAAGAGCGGGACACATCTGAAAGCAATTATAAATTTAGGAGTAAAAAATGAAAATAAGCGAGATAATCGAAAGATGCAAATTAAAAAAAGTTGTTTTTACTGCTGATCATGAAGTTAATAATGGGTATAGTGGGGATTTAATGTCTGACGTAATGGCTAACGCTCAGCCTGAGAGTGTCTGGATCACTATTCAAGCCCATAAAAATAGCATAGCGGTTGCTTTAATCAAGGATATTAAAGCCATAATTTTTACAAATAATGTATCAATTCATCAGGAAGTCATTGAAAAAGCAAAAGAAGAGAAGATAAATCTATTTCAAACCCGCAAAGATTCTTTTACTGTATCAGGAGAAATATATTCAATGTTGGAGGCGGAAACTGAGAAAAATTGATTTGCACATACATTCTGCTCTTTCTGCTTGTGGCGATGATGTATTATCACCGTATCTTATTTTGGAGCAGGCGGAAAAGAAAAAAGTAAATCTGATTGCAATTACAGATCATGAAGCAATTGATCATGACATATTAGCTTATCAGTTGAGCAAAAGAAAATCGATTCAAGTGATCTTGGGAGTAAAACTGACCACCAAAGAAGAAGTTCACCTGTTAGCTTATTTTCCAGATATAGAAAGTTTATGGAAAATGGGAGAAAAAATTAAAAATAGTTTACCAAAATTAGAGAACTGACCGTTTTTTTTGGATATCAATTGATCTACGATTTTGATAGACAATTAGAACGGATTGACCAGGTATTAAGGCAAAATTCTTTAAAAGAAGACTTAGAAAGCCTGGTTCGCTTTATTCATCAACAAGGAGGAATAGCGGTTCCCGCTCACTTGGAAAGAGAGCGATTTAGCTTAATTAGTCAACTGGGATTTTTAAATTCGCAAGCTGATTATCATGCAGTAGAGATTTCCAAATACAATTGGAAGAAAAAAAATTATCAATTTGGAGATTATTTACAGGGATTTCCGGTAATTAGTGTTTCAGGTAGTCATTTTTTTGAGGATATTTGTAATTTTTTTATAGAAACAAAGCATGAAGAAATAAAAGATTTTATTTCATTAAAAAAGTATTCGGAAAGTAAAAACATGAAAAATATTGCTGACCACCTATTTGATATTTTAGAGAATTCTGCAAAAGCAGGAGCAAGTGAAGTAAAGGTTAAATTTTCCTTTTTAAAAAAAATATTTTTTTGTCAAATTATCGATAACGGACCGGGAATAATAAGCTCTAACGTGGTGGATCCTTTTATTACTACAAGAAAAACCAGAAGAGTTGGACTAGGGTTGCCTTTGTTAAAGAAAACTGCTGAGGATACCCTGGGATATTTGAAAATTATTCGATTAAACAAAAAAGGAGGTACAAGCTTAGAATTTTTAATTAATATGTTTCATATTGATGCCAAACCTTTTGGTGATTTAGCCAGAGTTTTTATGGATGTTTTAATTGCTTGGCCGCAAATGAATCTTAAGTTAATTATTCCAAATAATTCTATTGATAATGTCATACTGGATTCGGAAAAAATAAAAGAAGAATTGAATTTAGAAGCAATATATTCTTCCCAAATTCAAAACTTTATTTATGAAACTGTTAAAAAAGAATTGATAGAAAAAGGAATTGACGACCATTTTAGCATAGAACCAAAGAGAAAAAATTCTTAAAAGAGATAATTGTATTAATTGAAATAAATTGAAAAAGTGTTTTTATTTTAGTGAATACGAAAGGAAGGATTATGAAAAATTTAGAAGAATTAAAAAAAATTAGGGATAGGGTAAGAAAAGATCTTGAGCTGCGTACCGGAAAACATCCAATCAAAATAGTAGTCTGCCTAGGTACTTGCGGCATAGCTGCTGGAGCAAGGGAAACCATGAATACTTTTGTTGACTTGATAGCGGAAAATAATAGAAGCGATATCATTGTAACTACATCAGGTTGTGCTGGTTTTTGTGAACAAGAACCCATGATTCAAGTTTATGTGGAAGATAAAGAACCTGTAGTATATGGAAAGGTCGATTTGCAAGCAGCCGAAGAAATATTTGAGAAACACATATTAAATGGTGAAATTGTAGAAAAATATCTTTTTTCAAAGGGGAAGTAATTATGACAAGTATTTGTAATGAGAAAGAGCTTACTGATGAGCAAAAATACAAACAGCTTAAAGAATTTATTAATAAAAATAAAGATAAGGAAGGATACCTAATACAAGTATTACATGAAGCTCAATCAATTTTTGGATATCTTCCCGTAGAAGTACAAAAATTTATCGCCAAAGAGATGAATTTATCGGTAAGCAGGATTACTGGTGTAGTAACTTTTTATTCTTATTTCAAAACCAATCCTACTGGTAGACATACAATTGCAATTTGTTTGGGAACGGCTTGTTATGTTCGTGGTGCAAAAAAAATATTAGAGGAGCTTGAAGAAAAATTAAGAATAAGTATTGGACAAACAACCAAAGATGGAAGGTTTTCTATTAATGCTCAGAGATGCCTGGGTGCTTGCGGATTAGCGCCGGTTATTATGATTGATGGTGATGTACACGGTCGTATGACTGCTGAAAAATTAAATAAAATATTAGAACAATATAAATAGATAAGGTGGGGAATATTAATATGTATAATTACAGAACTCATGTTTTGCTTTGTTACGGAGGTGCCTGTATATCTTCTGGTGCAGAAAGCGTTAAAGATGCATTAAAAAAAGAGATTAAAGAAGTAGGCCTTCAGAATGAAATTGAAGTTATAACTACGGGATGTATGGGTATTTGCGAGTTAGGTCCGATTATGATTATTTATCCGGAAGGAGTATTTTATCAAAAAGTAAATTCTGAGGACGCAAAAGAAATAGTTCGGGAACATTTATTAAAAGGCAGAGTAGTAAAGCGTCTTTTTTATAAAAAAGCTGAAACTAAAGAAATGGTCGAAATGATTAAAAATATAGATTTTTTCAAACTACAGAGAAAAATAGCTCTTCGAAATTGTGGAATTATAAATCCGCTTAATATTGAAGAATATATTGCTGCCGATGGATATATGGCTATAGGTAAAGTATTAACCGAAATGACTCCCCAACAAGTAATAGAGGAAGTTAAGAAATCAGGATTAAGGGGAAGAGGAGGAGCAGGTTTTCCTACCGGTTTAAAATGGCAATTTACTGCTGCTTCAAAAGGTGATAGAAAATATGTTTTATGTAATGCTGATGAGGGTGATCCTGGTGCTTTTATGGATAGAAGTATTTTGGAAGGTGACCCACATAGCATTATTGAGGCTATGATGATTTGTGGGTATGCAATTGGTTCAAGGCAGGGATATATATATATTCGAGCAGAATATCCGTTAGCGATAGAAAGATTATCCATTGCTATTAAACAAGCAAGAGAAAATAAACTTTTAGGAAAAAATATTCTGGATACTGGTTTTAATTTTGACATAGAAATAAGAATGGGAGCAGGCGCTTTTGTTTGTGGTGAGGAGACAGCGTTAATGCGTTCGATAGAAGGGAAAAGAGGACAACCTCGACCAAGACCACCTTACCCGGCGCAAAAGGGAGTATTTGAATGTCCAACTGTATTAAACAATGTAGAGACCTATGCTAATATACCTTATATTATTTTAAAAGGCGGAGATGATTTTGCATCCGTCGGAACTGAGAAAAGTAAAGGAACAAAGGTCTTTGCCTTGGCCGGAGATATAAGCAATAATGGTCTTATAGAGGTTCCTATCGGAATGAGCCTTAGAACAATTATTTATGATATTGGAGGAGGAGTTCCTAATAATAAAAAGTTAAGAGCAGTGCAGATTGGTGGTCCTTCTGGAGGATGCATCCCGACTCAATATTTAGATGTACCTATAGATTATGAATCATTAAAAGATTTAGGTGCTATTATGGGTTCCGGTGGCTTGATTGCAATGAATGAAGATACTTGTATGGTAGATATAGCTCGTTATTTCATGGAATTTATTCAAGAAGAATCTTGTGGAAAGTGCACTCCTTGCAGAGAAGGAACAAAAATCATGCTGGAAATTTTAAATAGAATATGTGAAGGAAAAGGGAAAATGGAAGATCTGGACACGCTGGAAGAGCTATCTACTGTAATAAAAGATACTGCTCTTTGTGCTTTAGGTCAGACTGCACCTAATCCTATATTGTCTACACTTAGATATTTCAAAGATGAGTACATAGAACATATTAAAGATAAAAAATGTAGGGCTGGAGTATGTAAATCTTTAATGAAATATGAAATAAATCCTGAAAAATGTGTTGGTTGTGGAGCATGTGCAAGAAAATGTCCGGTAAATGCGATAACCGGTGAAAAGAAACATGCTCATATAATAGACCAGGAAAAATGTATAAAATGTGGTCTATGCTACAGTACTTGTAAGTTTGCAGCAATTACAAAGGGATAAAAATAAAATTTTAGAAAAAATATCAAATTTTAAAATCAGAGTAAGATTATTTTTTTATTGAAATTAAAAAAACATGAATGGCGTGTTGTTGCAAGTCTAATGAATATAGAAAGATATAATTACCGATTCTCTAAAACAATAAAAAGAGATAAAATATTTTTACTTTATCAAACTAGTACTGCTGAATTAGTTTATTCCTGTAAAATTAATGAAAATAATTCAGAGAGATGTATTTTTGGAAGTTTATGCAGTGCTGGGACATGTAAATCGTCCGGGTGTAATAGAGGTTCCTATGGGAGTTACTCTAAGGGAGATTATTTACGATTATGCAGGAGGAATGTCTTCCGGGAATTTTAAAATGACCCAGATAGGAGGCACTGCCGGTAATATTCTTTCTTCGGAATTTTTAGATGTTCCCCTTGATTTTCAATCCTTGAAAGAAGTAGGTTATAGCCTGGGCTCCGGTGCAATATTAATTATGAATGAAACAGTTTTAGTTGTAGATTTTATGAAATGCTGTATGAAATTCTTTGTTCATGAGTCCTGTGGTAAATGTACTCCTTGCCGGGAAGGTACCAGATATATCTATGAAATATTAGATAAAATAAGTTTAGGAAAAGGTGAAGCAGGGGATATGGAAACGATTAAATTATTAGGAGAAAATATGAAAGATACTTCTTTCTGTCCACTAGGTCAGAGTGCCCCTAATTCTTTATTAAATTCATTAAATCTTTTTTCTGAAGAATATAAAATAATCTATTAATAAAATAAATATTCTTTTTATAAAAAATAAAAAGTTGATAAGAAGTTTTGAAAATTATTGTAAAAGATAAAAATTAAAAATCTTAGTTAAATAAAAGAAGGAGAATAAATTAATGATGAAAGAAGTCAAAATAACTATAGATGGACAGGAGGTAATGGCACAAGAAGGCAAAACTATTTTAGAAATTGCTACAGAATTAGGTATTCATATACCCACATTATGTGCCATGCCTGAACTTGGATTTACTCCTGGTTCCTGCCGGGTATGTGTAGTAGAAGTGGAAGGTGCTCCTACTTTAGTTGCTTCTTGTGTTTTTCCTATAAGGGAGGGCTTGGTAATTCATACAAATAGTAAAAGGGTTGTTAAAGCCCGTAAAATAGTAGTAGAACTAATATTAAGTCGTCATCCACTTGATTGTATGACTTGTGAGAAGAATGGTGATTGTGCCTTACAAGATTTAGCTTATGAGTTAGGAGTAAAGGAATCAAGATTTGGTAGAATTGATAGAAAAATTCCTTTAGATGAAAGCAATCCTTTTATCGTTAGAGATTCAAACAAGTGTATTTTATGTGGTCGATGTGTAGAAATATGTAATGAAATTCAACAATCTCATGCTATCGATTTTGGGTACCGAAGCTCACAAACAAAGATTATAGCTGGTGGAGATGTCGATTTAAGATATTCTCAATGTGTCTCCTGTGGTCAATGTGTTGCCGTTTGCCCTGTTGGCGCACTTATTGATAAAGCTGCTCAAGGAAAAGGAAGAACCTGGGAATTTGAAAAAGTTAAAACTACTTGTAATTACTGTGGTTGCGGATGTAATTTTGATTTTAATATCAAAGATAAAAAAGTAATAAAAGTTACATCTAATGCCGATAGTGTGGTTAATGGAATTAATCTTTGTGTAAAAGGACGTTTTGGTTATGACTATATTCATAGTGATGATCGATTGACAACTCCTTTAATTAAAAAAGATGGAAAATTTGAAAAAGCATCCTGGGAAGAAGCTCTTCAATTAATCAGTGATAAATTCAGTCAAATTAAAAAGAAAAATGGCAGTGATAGTTTGGCTGTTCTTTCTTCTGCAAAGTGTACAAATGAAGAAAATTTTCTTCTAATGAAATTTGGGCGAGCTGTTTTGGGAACAAATAATGTTGACCATTGTGCCCGTTTATGTCATTCAGCAACTGTGGCTGGTTTGGCTCAAGCTTTTGGTAGTGGAGCAATGACTAATTCTATAAAAGAGATTGCTAATGCTTCGGCTATTTATTTAACCGGTTCGAATACAACCGAAAATCATCCGATTATTGCTTTAGAAATTAAAAGAGCAGTCACAAAGAATGGCGCAAAATTAATTGTAGCTGACCCTCGTGAAATTGAACTAACTAAATATGCTACTTTATGGTTAAGACAGCGCCCGGGTACTGATGTAGCTTTATTTAACGGGTTAATGAACGTTATCATTACTGAAGGTTTGGAAGATAAGGAATTTATTGCTGAGAGAACTGAAGGTTATGAAGAAATGAAAAAAACCGTGCTCAAATACAATCCGGAAATAGTGGAAAAAATAACAGGTGTCCCTGCAGAAGATATTCGAAAAGCAGCCAGAATTTATGCTTCATCTCCTAATGTTTCCCTTATTTATTCAATGGGCATCACTCAACACACCACTGGTACAGATAATGTTTTGTCTACTGCCAATATCTCAATGATTACCGGCAATGTGGGCAAAGAAAGCTCCGGAGTTAATCCTTTACGTGGACAAAGTAACGTACAGGGAGCATGTGATTTAGGTGCCCTGCCTAATGTTTATTCTGGTTATCAAAAAGTCGTTGACCCTCAAATACAGGAGAAATTTTCTAAAGCCTGGGGAGCGGAATTACCCAATAAAGTAGGATTAACCGTTGTAGAGATATTAAATGCTGCTTATGATGGAAAGATTAAAGGAATTTTTATCATGGCAGAAAATCCAGCCATGTCTGATCCGGATCTTAACCATGCCCGGGAAGCATTAAAGAGAACGGAATTTTTGGTTGTTTCTGATGTCTTTATGACTGAAACCGCTGAATTTGCCGATGTGGTATTGCCGGGAGTTACTATAGCGGAAAAAGATGGAACAATTACCAATACAGAAAGAAGGGTACAAAGAATAAGAAAGGCTATTGAACCAATAGGAGAATCAAAACCGGAATGGCAAATTATCTGTGAATTAGCTCAAAAGATGGGTTATAAAATGAGCTACGATAGTCCGGCAGAAATTATGGAAGAAATCGCCAAACTAACTCCCATTTACGGCGGTATGTTCTATAATCGATTAGAGAATGACGGGTTGCAATGGCCTTGTCTTGATGCTAATCACCCGGGAACCAAATATTTGCATAAGGATAAATTTAGCAGAGGAAAAGGAAAATTCACAGCTGTGGAATTTAAAGAAGCTGCCGAACTACCGGATGAGGAATACCCATTACTCTTGACTACCGGTCGGGTATTATATCATTTCCATACCGGGACTATAACCCGGAGGTCCAAAGGCTTAAACGAAATATATCCGGAAGCATTAGTGGAAATTAATCCTAAAGATGCAGAAGAACTGAAGATAAAAAATGAAGAAATTGTGGAAGTGGCTTCACGTAGAGGAAAAATTAGAGCCAAGATTCTGGTAACTGAAAAATCTGGAAAGGGAGTTGTTTTCATGAGCTTCCATTTCCATGAAGCGGCTGCAAATTTATTGACAAATGCTGCTCTTGATCCGGTATCTAAGATTCCCGAATATAAAGTATGTGCTATTAAAATTAAAAAAATATAAACTTAGTTAAAAAAATAAAAAAAGGAGGGAAAAAATGGATTCAAAAAAAGAAGAGAAAAGTAATATTAAGTACGAAGTGCATGGTTTTCTTGCGCCCGGCGGAATAGCCCATACAATGATTGGAGTATGTAAGGCTAAAGTTAGCTTGTCAATAGGTCGTATGATTCTTTTAGGCATATTAGCTGGTGCATTTATCGGTTTCGGTTCGGAACTGGCAACCATAGCTACTTATGATATGCCTCAATATCTTGGAGTTGGTTTTACTAAAGTTATCTTTGGAAGTGTATTTTCGGTGGGACTCATGTTAGTCATCATTGCAGGGGCGGAACTTTTTACCGGGAACAACTTAATTATTATAAGGGTCTTGGCTCATGAAGGAAGATTACGCGGAGTGTTTAATAGCTGGTTTTGGGTTTATTTAGCTAATTTTGTCGGTTCTCTGCTATTGGTTTGGATGATGTATGCGACAGGGCTTTGGAAAACAGGAAATCTCGCAGTAGGGGCAAAAGCTTTAGCCATTGCAAATGGAAAAGTCAATCTTGCCTGGGGAGAAGCTTTTGCAAGAGGTATTGGATGTAACTGGCTGGTGTGCCTGGCAGTTTGGATGGCAGTAGCTTCTCAGGATATAATTGGAAAGGTTTTCGGAATTTTCTTCCCTATCATGGCATTTGTAGCCAGTGGATTTGAGCATTGCGTAGCGAATATGTATTTCATACCAATGGGATTGGTATTAAAGGGAAATGCCTCCGTAGTAGCTGCAGCTGGATTGGCTGACAAATTAGGGAACCTAACCATAAAAGGTATGTTCTTGAATAATCTTATTCCTGTTACTTTAGGTAATATTGTAGGTGGATCGATTTGCGTTGCCACTGTTTATTGGTTGGTTTACCTAAAAAAAGATTAACCATTAAAATTACAAAATAAAATTCGAAAAAAAAATAGGAATAAGGGGGTCATTTATTGATTCTAAGAAATAAAAAGAAAGGATTACTTATCGCTGAAGTTTTAAAACTTATTACGCTTAGTATTTGCTTCTATTTTTAATTAAATAAAGTAGGACAATGGTTTATTTTCTATTTTTTGGAATTTTAATTTTTTTAGTTTGAATAGCATGCTATACGAAAAATAGCTATATTTTTTAAATACAAAATGATATGATATGTTATTATGATAATAAAAACGAGTAAAAAAAATACTACTTTAAAAGCTATAATACTGGCAGGTGGAAAAAGCAGTAGAATTGGACAAAATAAAAATAAGGCACAGATTAAATTATTAAATAAATCTTTAATTGAATGGATTATTTCAAAACTTA
>Ga0307991_1002540_pt1 | contig 12307 bp, 8 predicted proteins | sample EllFjometagen131_FD_203146 | JGI IMG/M metagenome (GOLD analysis project Ga0307991, IMG submission 203146) | Marine microbial communities from Ellis Fjord, Antarctic Ocean - #131 | ecosystem: Environmental > Aquatic > Marine > Unclassified | place: Southern Ocean | collected 2014-10-08 | reverse complement strand
TTTCTCATTTGTTTTTCTCATTTGTCTTTCTAAATCTTTATACTCTTTACTTTATCATAATAACATAAAGTAAAAAAATGAATTGCTTCAATAGACTTTAATTATACATTATTTTAATAATTATTGCAGATTATCTTTTACATGTGATATTCTCTATATATGAATAGCTTAGATTTAGATAAATATTTAATAAACAGTTACTATTTACAGTATCCTATAGATATTGATGTAACCTCTATCTCTTTTAATTCTAAACAAGTGAAAAATAAAGGTATCTTTGTTGCCATAAAAGGCTTTAGTGTTGATGGTAATTCTTATATAGCTGAAGCTATACAAAAGGGGGCCTCTTTAATTGTAAGTGATGTACTCCCTAATAAAAACTATGATGATGTTGGTTTTTTGATGGTAGACAATAGTAGAGTTGCTCTGTCTTCTCTTTCTCAAAAACTATACGATTTTCCTGATAAAAAATTAAAAATAATAGCAGTAACAGGAACAGATGGTAAAACCTCCACGGCTTTTATGACCTATCAACTTTTATTAAAAAATAACTATAGCGTTGGCTTAATTAGTACAACTAATATAGACACAGATAATCAACTAATAGCTTCCCCTTATAGACAGAGTACCCCAGATGCTAATATTCTATTTGCTCTTTTAGCTGATTGTGTTGATCATGGTAAAGAATATGTAGTATTAGAAGCCACATCTCATGGACTATCACCTACCTTCTCTCGCCTCTCAAATATTAAATTAGATGCCGCCATTATCACAACAATTACCCAAGAGCACTTGGATTTTCACAAAAGCACTCAAGCTTACATAGAATCCAAGTTAAATATAATAAAAATGTTAAAACCAAACGGTATTTTTATAACTACTAATAAAAACAACAAACTTGAAAGGTGCATCCAAAGAGCAAAACTGCTTAAAAAAGATTATCTCATAGTCGAAGATATTATTGCTTATACAATTAAAGAGGAAACTTCTCTTAAAGCTCTTACCATAAATATTGATAACAAAACCTACTCGACAAATATCACTCTACCTATATTTATATCAAATGCCCTATTAGCAATTCTTTGTACAAATAAAATCACCCATACACCCTTAGATACTTTATTCAAAAATCTATCTTCAATGCCACAAATAAAAGGTAGATTTAATATTATAGAAAATAATATTGGTAGATACATCATTGTTGATTTTGCTCACACCAGTGATTCTTTTTTAAAGGTATTTGAAAAATTAAAACAGATGAATAAAAGAATAATAGCTCTCTTCGGTAGTGGAGGAGATAGAGATACACTTAAGAGAAAACAAATGGGTGAAGTAGCAGCTACTTTTTGTGATATTATTATCTTAAGTGAAGAAGATCCTAGATTTGAAGATAACAATGTTATTATGAATAATATAGAAGAGGGAATTAATCAAATAAATAAGAATGTACAGACTTTTAAAATAGATAACAGAATAGAAGCCATTGCAAAAGCTTTAGAAATTAGTGAAATTGATGACATTTTAATCTTTTTAGGCAAGGGACATGAATCTACAATAGAAAGATGTGGTATAAAATATCCCTTTGATGAGATTAAAACTATAAATGAGGTTATAAGAAGATTATATGGAAACAATAAATAATAAATTTTTTAAAGATAAAACTATTGCCCTTTTTTATGGGGGAAGATCTCCTGAGCATGAGGTATCAATAGAGAGTACAAAAACCATATATCCCATTTTACAAAACCTTTTTAATAAAGTTTATTTAATTGGGGTAACAAAGCAAGGTTATTACCACTTTCAAAACTTAAATACTGATTTTTCAATAAATATAGAGTTTGAAATTCAAGATTCAATTAAACTTGGAAATGAATTAAATTTTATACCTGCAAGAGGAATCTTCTTACATTCAAATAAGATAAATATAGATTTAGCTTTTATACTAATTCATGGAAATGAGGGAGAAGATGGGAAACTCCAAGGTCTACTCGATATTATGGATATAAAATATACAGGAGTTAACGCTACAAGCAGTGGAATTTGTATGTATAAGAGTTTAGCTAATTTTATATTAAAATCAAATAATATCAATACAATTAATACATTAGTTTTATGTAAAAATGATACTGTTTTACCTTTAAGAAAAATACAAGAAATACTTGGCACTTCTCTTTTTATTAAAAGTGAAACCACAGGTAGCTCTGTTGGAATAACAGCTTTAGAGACTCCTACACAGTTATCATTAAGTAGGGCTATTGAAAATGGTTTTAAATATAGTGAGAGAGTATTAATTCAACCTTTTTTAAAAGATATACAAGAAATGGAAGTGGCTATCTTAGAAACTATAGACCAAAAGATAATAGCAGGAGGACCTGGATTAGTATTAAAGTCAAATATGAGTGATGTACTCTCCTATGAGAAAAAATATGGGAAATATGATATTGCAACTATGGATACAACTCTTATAAAGAATGAAATACTAAAAAAAGAGTTGAGAAATCAAGCTATAAAAATATTTAAGATTTTAAATTTATCAGGCTTTTGTAGAATTGACTTCTTTTATAAGGATAAAACTATTTATTTTAATGAGATAAATACAATACCAGGGCTAACTAATAAATCCCACTACCCTATATTAATAAAAAGTGCAGGTTACACGTTAGATACAGCAATATATGAAATATGTAGGAAAAGCTATGAGGAAAAACTATAATGAATAAAGTCTTTTTTCATGTGGATTTAGATGCATTTTTTGCAGCCGTTGAAATATTAGATGATCCAACTCTAAGTGACAAGCCTGTTATCATTGGTGGCAAGGGTAAAAGAGGTGTGGCCTCTACTTGTAACTATATTGCAAGAGGTTATGGAGTTCACTCCGCAATGCCCATGCACAGGGCTATGCAACTTTGCCCTCAGGCTGTTGTTATAAAAGGTCGGCACTCTAGATACTCAGAAAAAAGCAAACAAGTAATGGCTGTTTTTAATGACTTCTCCCCTATTGTTCAACAAGTTTCTATTGATGAAGCTTTTTTAGATATGAGTGGGACAGAAAAACTATTTGGTCATCCCTATCAAGTTGCTCAAAAACTAAAAGACACAATAAAACAAAAAACAGGTCTTACTATCAGTGTTGGAATAGGTCCCTCTAAACTTATTGCTAAATTAGCTAGTGATTACAACAAACCTGATGGTCTTTGCATTGTAGATGAGGATAGGATAATTGAATTTATTGATGCTGTGGGGCTGAAAAAACTTTGGGGAGTTGGAAAGGTTACTCAAAAACTCCTTGCTAAAAAAAATATTAAAACTACCGAGCAGCTTAGATCCTATAGTAAGGATTATTTGAAAAAATCATTTAAAGAGGCTATGGGAGAATACCTTTTTCAAGTATGCAGGGGCTTGGACCCTGGTATTTATACAGGAGTAGCCAAAAGTCATTCTATTTCTACAGAGCGTACTTTTTCAGATGATATAGCAGATATTAATATATTAGATACTTATATATTAGAGATGAGTCATGAAATACTATTTAGGTCCCTCAAAGAAAAACAAATGGCCAGAGTCGTTGCTATCAAAATTAGATATAGTGACTTTAGTACTGTTAGTGCTCAGTGTACTCCAAGTGAGCCCATATACTCAGCAGAACAGGTATATGAATATGCTCTATCTTTGTTCAACAAAAAATGGAAAAAACTACCTATTAGATTAATTGGAGTTGGCCTTTATCAAACCTATAGTGGAGAGTCTCCTTATCAAGAAGATCTTTTTGATGAAGACAATAAAAAAAGAAGAACACTTGAAAAAGTTGCATTAGAGTTAAAAACTAGTGGTCAACATTTAACAAAAGCTACTTTATTAAATAAGAGTATTAAAAATATTAACAATACTGATGATTAAAATAAAAATACGGCTGTAACAAGAATTGAGACAATAATTCTATACCAGCCAAAAGCAGAAAAGTCATGGTTTCTCACGTAGTTGATTAAAGCCTTTATTACAAACATGGAAACAATAAAAGAGACTAATGTTCCAACAAATAAAACAACAAATTCAAGCTCTGTATAATTGTACCCCAATTTCATTAACTTTAATAAGGAAGCACCAAACATAACAGGAATTGCCATAAAAAATGAAAACTTTGCAGCAACTTCTCGACTTATTCCAATAATCAATCCACCTAAAATGGTAGAGCCAGATCTACTTGTTCCAGGAACTAAGGCAAGAGTTTGAAAAAATCCCATCTTTAGTGCATCAGTATAAGATAAATCTTTAATATCTGTGACTCTAACTACTTTATTTTTATTGTTTTTTTCTAAAATTACATATATAAGTCCGTAAACGAACAACATAAGGGCAATAACTTGCCAGGTGGATAACACTTCATCTATTAAATCATCAAGTAATAAACCAAGAATAAAAGCTGGGATGGTAGCAACTATAACTTTAAGCCATAGAATATAACTGTCTTTTTTTTCTTGTTTAGACTTTTTAATTGCAAAAGGGTTTAATGTATTAAAATACAAAACTAGAACAGCTAAGATAGAGCCTAATTGAATAACAACCATAAATAATTCTTTAAAATTGTCACTTACATTTAAAGTCATAAACTCATCTAAAAGAAGTAAATGCCCTGTACTACTGATGGGAAGCCATTCTGTAATTCCCTGAACTATACCAAATATTATCGCTTTTATTATTTCTACCATATAAGAATTTAATATAGTGAGAATAATGTAATTAATCAATTATGAACTTTATTATTTTATCTAAAGACCACCAATTTACAACATTTAATAGCATCTAGACTATATACGATATAAATATAATTTGAGGCTTATTATAACAATAGTGTTATTAATGGGAGAGAAAAAGTAACACTATTAATATAATGGTAATGTTAAGTTAATCATCAAATTCTAATATCGCTTCAGATTTGTTATAAATATCAACTCTATTTTGAACATCAATTCGATTAACAATCCATCCTCTAAAAGCACACTGATGAATAAAATCTTCTATTCTATTAATGCCATTCATTTCTCTAAGAGTTATAACCACACCAAAATTAAGAGGTTTATAATTGTTTTCATTAATACGTTCTTTTGTTTTTATACTAATTCCCCAAAACTCATTTTCGTAAACTTTCTTTGGTTTAGCTCTTTCTTTTATTAGTTCACTTATATGCTTAATATTATCCCATTTTCTGTAATTTTTTCTTGCATCCCCTTCATACATTCTACATTCACTTTCGTCTTGAATATTTTCATTAATAGTTTTAATTTTATTTTTATTATCTATTCTACCAAAGTGCAAATCCATTTCTGTATTGGTGTAATCAACTCCTTGATTTCTAGAACATTTTGGGAAATAACATAAAGTAGCTTTGGCAATAAAAGGATACTTATTATTAGTTTTTGGTATAGGAATATTAAAATTATAAGTATCATATTTTTCAGATACACCATTTAAAATAAACTTAATTTCATTATCTTTAGATTGAACAATATCCTTGATTTTTATAGGAACTACTCCATACCCAATTAGTGGCGAATTTGGCCCAATATTTTTCCAATTAGTAGCAGAATCAATTATCATAGCTTTTGCAACTTCGCGAGTTAATCCAAGTACATTAATCAAATAAGCCAATTTCCTTGTTATCCATGGTGCTGCATATGATGTACCGCAACTTTTTACACATTCACCTGATGGTGAATAAGTCCAAATTCCTTGCTCCTTGTCCCCACCATAATAGCTAATATCAGGTTTATTATAAAAAGATAAAACACCTCCACTTCTAGAATACGAGGCTGGAGTATTATTATAATCTACAGAATTAACTACAATAGAATTAATTGAATCTGCTGGAGCTGCAATTTTTTGAACTTTTTTATTTAATTTCATTGTTTTATTAGTCCCAGAAATAACAAAAATTACATCATTTTCAAATTGTATTTGATCAAGTATTGCAGCTTCCGGTGAAATGAAATTAGAATTTATTTCGAAAATACCACCTAATGATAGATTCCATACTTTAATTTCTTTATTTTCAGTAACTATTTCTTTTATTAGTTTTATTATTGTGAAAGAACTTGTAGCTCCACCATTTGATATACCAAAATGTTTAACTTTAAATCGACCACAGCCATCATCTAAATCTGGATTCAAGGAAGGACCATCAACTATTATTGAAGTCACTTTTGTTCCATGAACACATTCATCAGTTAAGAATCTTAAATTATCATCTAAACAATTTTTGAATTCCACCCATTGAGAAAAATATACCTTCTGAGAAAACATCGTATCAATTACCCCAACGACACATTCATTTGTTGGAGGGGGTATAGTCATTTCTTTTTTTTGGGTTAGATCAAAAAACATATCTTTATTTAATTCTGAAATATCAGAAACAGACATAGATATTAGAAAGGGTGCTCTATATATTAATTTCTTATATTGATCAGGTCTTAAAAGAATTGTTGTATTATCTAAACTTCTCACTGGAGTAAAATCATCAATATTTAACATTTCCATTAATTCTACTATAGATTTTCCTGTATCATAAATAGAAACAATTCTATTATCATTAGAATCATCTTCTATCATTTCGATATCAAATTTTTCCAAGTAATAAGCATCTACTATTATATTAGTGAAAGATGTCTTTGCTATTATTGAATAATCATACTGTTTTTTATTTTTATTTATTAATTCTAAATCATCATGATTTATACTAGTATTTTTAAATTCATGATCTATTATATATATAGCTTTACTAATTTTTTTTATTGATTCTTGAATTATTTCTTTACTAATATAATAAGTAATAATATGTTTTCGCTTTATATTATCAGCAAATTTAGCACCAACAATACAACTGTTCGCAGTTTTTTTACCCTTCGAAAGTAAACCTTTTATTCTATTGCTTTTAGCCATGACATCTATATAATAAGCACTTACCAAGGGATTAATATCTAAAGTTACGTTATCCCAAGTTGTCAAAACTTTTATTAAATTATTTTGGAGTTTTACAAGATGATCAACACAAACCTTTTTCCCTTTTGGGATATTTGAAGCACCTATTTGAGAAGAGTTCTTTTTTTGTTCAAATTGACCTTTTAATAGTAAAATATCATTCATTTTTTGCCCCTAACTCTCTTGCAACTTGACTTTTTGATACTCCAGTAAGAATTTCAATTTCTCTAACAGTAAACCCCTGATGTTGCATAAGTTTAATATCATCTTGCCCTTGATCATTTGCTATGTGGTACAAGCGTTTCAAATAATCAAATTCATCATCTGGTTTGCTAAAAGCTAAAGCTGTTTTTATCATATTCTTTAAGTCACCTGGAAAAGGAACTATTTCCATAAGTCCCATTATTTTCCTAAACATTCTTACATTTCGTCCAGCAAAAGAAACTTTATTAATATATCCATTTAAAATAACTTCAGATATATCAATCAAATCTTGTCTACTATATCTATTAAAGCTAATTACAGAATCAAATCTTCTAGTCAAAGCTTTATCAAAAACCTTAAACAAATTAGTTGTAGCAATCAAAATCACTGATTCATTCAAATTATCTAGTTGTTTTAAAATTGCTGAGGTAGCTCTTCCCATTTCTCTCAAATCATTACTATTAGTTCTATCTAATGCTATGGCATCTATTTCATCAAATAAAACAATAGCTTTTGCAGGATTAATAAAACTATTAATCTCCTTAAATAATAAACCAATATTTTTTGAAGTTTGTCCTAATTTACTATCGATAACCGCAGAAAAATCGACCATAAATAATTTTCTATCCAATATACGAGCAATTTGTTTTACTGTTTCTGTTTTTCCAGTACCAGGGGCTCCTTGAAACAAAAACTTATTAATTCCTATATTGTGTCCAACGGCATTTACAATGCCTATAACATCATCTTTTATAGCGTCAGGTAATGGTAAAGAATCTTGATTAAGTTCAATCTTTTTAAAAAAACTAAAATCATCTTCATTAAATTGTGGTATAAATGTATTAGCATCAGATAATAATGCCATTATATATTCGGCTATTTGATAATCACCAGATTTATCAAAATCTTTTGCAATCTCATAAGCTTCAGTTCTAAATGCAGAATCATTTTTTTCAGAGTAGCATTTTATTAAATTTATTACATTTTTCTTCTTCATTATTCAAACTCCATTTATTCATGAGTTAAGTACTATTAAAGTATATTAATTGTGGGACACAAAGTAAATAGTTGGGACATATATATAATATTAAATATTTAAGAAAAAATATTTAGCTTATAAAAAGGATTGTAGCTAAAGTCATATTTTACTTTAAATACAATCCCATATTATTTATTAGATTTAGTTTTTCACTTTTTAGTTCTTGCTTCTACTTTCTTTTAGCATAACATCATGAGCTCCACCTTCAACAATTGAAGTGGATGAAACAATAGTTAATTTGGAGTTATCTCTCAATTCTTCTAAACTCAAAGCTCCACAATTACACATGGTGCTTTTTACTTTATTTAAAGATTGCAAAACATTGTTATGAAGAGATCCTGCGTAAGGAACATAAGAATCAACACCTTCTACAAAGGATAGTTTCTTATCCCCACCTAAATCATAACGTTGCCAGTTTCTAGCTCTAGCACTACCCTCACCCCAATATTCTTTCATATATGAGCCATTAACATCGATTCTTTGGGTAGGACTTTCATCAAATCTAGCAAAATATCTACCGAGCATTAAAAAGTCTGCTCCCATAGCTAAGGCTAAAGCCATATGATAGTCATGAACTAATCCACCATCAGAGCAAATTGGAACATATTCACCTGTTTCTTCAAAATATTCATCACGTGCTTTTGCAACTTCAATCATTGAAGTTGCTTGGCCTCTTCCAATTCCCTTGGTCTCTCTTGTAATACATATAGAGCCACCACCAATACCAACTTTAATAAAATCAGCACCAGCTTGTGCTAAAAATCTAAAACCTTCTCTGTCTACAACATTACCGGCTCCAATTTTAACTCTATCTCCATATTTTTCTCTTACAAAAGATATAGTATTTTTTTGCCATTGGGTAAAACCTTCGCTGCTATCAATACACAAGATATCACAACCAGCTTCTAAAAGGGCAGGAATTCGCTCCTCATAATCACGGGTATTAATACCAGCGCCTACAATATAGCTTTTATTCATATCAAGTAATTCATTAGGATTATCTTTATGTGTATCATAATCTTTTCTAAATACAAAATATTTTAATCTTTGAGTATTATCAATAATAGGTAAAGCATTTAATTTATGATCCCATAAAATATCATTTGCTTGAGATAATGAAACCCCTTCCTTAGCAAAAACTAGCTTGCTAAAAGGTGTCATAAAATCTTTAATTTTTGTATCAGGACTCATTTTGGAAATTCTATAGTCTCTGGAAGTTACAACTCCAAGAAGTTTACCATGCTGATTACCGTCTTCCGTAATAGCGACAGTTGAATGGCCACTGATTTTTTTTAGCTCAATTAAATCAGCTAGCATATCTTGTGGACTAAGATTTGAATCAGAGGGAACAAAACCGGCCTTAAAGCCTTTAACTTTTCTTACCATTTCTGCTTGATTTTCTATTGTTTGAGAACCAAATATAAAGGAGCAACCACCTTCACGAGCGAGAGCCACTGCCATCTTCTCTCCACTAACACTTTGCATAATAGCACTTACTAAGGGTATTTTTAGTGATAATTCACTATTTTCACCCTTCTTAAATTTCACCAAGGGGGTATTTAGATTTACATTATTTACTATACAATTTTCGCTAGAATAACCTGGAACAAATAGATACTCAGAAAAAGTCCGAGACGGTTCGTCAAAAAAGAATGCCATAATTAAAACTCCTGCTTTTGACAACTTATACTGGCCTAAAATAAAATTAATTGCAACTTACCCTATAAACTATTACCTAAAAAAATAGTATTTTTTTTTAGTAATACCTAAAAACAAGGTTAAATTGCAATTATTATATATATTGTAAACAAATTATTTGCTATTTTTCCTGTTAAAGACAATGACTGCATTTTCTTTGCTCTTCAAATAAACGCATTTTTCTTTTACTTCAACATCAAAATAAGCTTTATCTAAATTATCTAATAGCAAGTAAGGGATATCTAAATCGATTTTTTGTTTGGTATCACACTTATTTAGTATGGTAAAGATTACTTTGTCCTCGTTGTATCTTATAAGGGAGAATAAATTTTCATCTAAGTCTATAATTTTATAAGCTCCGAGATAAAATACTTCTTTATAAGTCTCTCTAAGCTCCCCTAAACTCTTATACAAGTTTAAGAAAGATTTATCCCATTTTTTTCTATCCCAAGGCATGGGGTATCTTCCCATTTCCATAGATCCCATTTGTCCATCAATACCAATTTCATCGCCATAAAAAACATTTGGCATTCCAGGCAAACTATACATCAGCATTATAACACCCATATATTTATGCAATTCAAAAACCTCTTTATTATTATGTAATCTAGGAGTATCGTGAGAATCAATTAAATTAAACTGAAATTGAGCTATTTGATCTGGAATAGATTTTAATTGAGAAGATAAAGCCAAAGATAAATCTTTAGCACTATATTCATTTACTTTTCTAGGGCTGTGGCCCCAATTTTCACAAGTATATCTATCTTCTTCTCCCATCCAGCGTCTACAAGGTCTACTACAACCAAAATAATTCATTGTGGCATCCCACTGGTCCCCTTGTAGGTGAGAGCTGGAATCTATCCAGCTTTCAGCTAAAATATAAGCTTCTTTATTCTCTTCTTTGATACTTTTTCTAACTTGTTTCCAAATTTCATCATTAAATTGATCACTGTCCTTTCTACCAACTTCATCAGCTACATCAAATCTCCACCCATCTTGATTGAAGGGAGGCTTTAAGAATTTCTTAATAACAGAGTCTTTATCTCTATATATAATGTCTCTTAATTCTTGATTGTTATAATTTAACTGTGGCAAAGTTTTTACATTTTGCCAAAAAGCTATTTCACCACTATCATCTATATAATAGTACCCAGCTTCTTTTGAACTTTTATCCATAAGTGCTTTTTTAAACCAGGGATGATCTATTCCTGTATGATTAATAGAAATATCGACAATAATTTTAATTGATAACTCGTGGGCCTTATGAATTAAGGAAATTAAAGCCTCATCTCCTCCTAATTTTGGATCAACATGAAAGAAATCACAACAATCATATCTGTGAGTTGTTTTTGCAACTCCTATAGGATTTAGATAAATACAATTAATACCAAGCTCTTTAAGATAAGAAAGAGAATCTTCAATGCCTTTCAAGTCTCCATTAAAGAAATCAAGACATTTTCCTTCTTCAAAAGTCAAAGGTTTTTCATCAAAACTCATTTGGGTTGAAGTGGCTCCATCAAATTTGTATTCATTATCTCTAACACCGAGGTTTGGATTACCATTTTTAAATCTATCAGGATAAATTTGGTAGCAAGTAGAATTACTTGCCCACGATGGTGGCTCAATATCTATCTTTAATTCAAAACAATCACAATCACTTGGATGAGCTACGCTAAAGTATAATTCACTATAATAATAGAAAGATAAATCTCTTTGTATTCCAAAATAAAAGAGTGTATCTTCATTTAATACAACACTTGTAAAATAGGTAGCAAACCTTTTATCTATTACTTTCTTATCATTTAAAGAAACAGAGTCCCAAGTACCATTGCTTTTGTAAAACAATCTAATACTAGTGTTGTCATTTAATCCTAAAATACTAAATTTAACACTTTCACTTCTTTTAGGATACAAGGGATCAATATATGTTTTATTAATTCCAAAATCAAAATAATTATTCATTTCTTTCATAACTAGTCCTTTATCATTTAACTTATATATCAATTACACTAGGTTTGAATAGAAAATGCAACCCAAATTATGAAAAAGCAATAACTTACTAATTTTTAGGCTACTAAACCGGTTAGGTACTTAACAAATTTTAAGTATATACTTGTATTATTGGTAGTTTTATCCCTTTTAATTTTTATTTTATACTTTTAGTTGACCGGTTTACAAAACCGGTTTAGTATGTCACTGTAAACTTATATAAAAGATAATTTTAGACATATCACATTCTATAATTAATTAAAGTTTTTGGGTCTATTGCCAAATTGTCGGGAGTTGCAAGAATGCATAAATATCTTTTGTATCTAATAAGGCATTAAACGAAAGCATTCCTCTATTGCTGCAAAGATACTGAATCATGATAAGAGCAGGATACTTCTTTTCTTA
>Ga0307991_1002539_pt1 | contig 12308 bp, 8 predicted proteins | sample EllFjometagen131_FD_203146 | JGI IMG/M metagenome (GOLD analysis project Ga0307991, IMG submission 203146) | Marine microbial communities from Ellis Fjord, Antarctic Ocean - #131 | ecosystem: Environmental > Aquatic > Marine > Unclassified | place: Southern Ocean | collected 2014-10-08 | reverse complement strand
AAAACCGGAAATACGACTGGAACGGATTATATTCATCTCTGATCATATCCTGAAAGGATAATTCTATTGTTGCCCCTTATACCGGCTTTGCCTTTATAAGGGGCTAATGATATATTATGCCTTCGGCATATAAAACTTCCCAGGATGCAAGAAATCAGGGACTAATAAATCTTCGTCCCCAATTCTTCACTCGTCAGCCCATAATGACCTTCTCCTGACACACTGATCAATTCCCCTATGGTCTCCACTCCTGGCAGAAAATGCTCCACGCTCAGGGTCTCCAGATCAAATCCCAGTTCCTTAGCTGCCCGAAACACAAGCTGTGACCATAAATTATGCGGTCCCACTGCCTTGGGACTAAATCCTTTCATATAATTATTATCAAACCAGCGGTTGTAATATTTCTCCCATACAATCCTGCAATCCCCGCTTATAGCCATCCAGCACAAATTAACCCGAGGCTGCACTTTCAGAAAATAATGTGATTGCTCGTTATGCTCATAACTCCCGATCTTTCGGGAATACATAAAATTCTTCTTCATTTTCCCATGATCCAGGTGAGAATCAGGAGTACTGTAAAACACGATATCATCTAATTTACCTGTCATCGAATTAAGCCAACTCGGCGGGATTACACAACGGATATATTTCTTCATTGGTTCAAATCCTGGATCCGGTAATTCCAGTATCTCTTCCACGTGCTCATCATACCAGGCGGAATAAACTTCTTCCAGTAACTGTCCCTCGCTGATCACAATCAATTTCCGCTCGCTATATAAACCCGTATCGGTAAAACAGCGGATGAAATGTTCACCCTCCTCTTCAAATGGATATTTGATCTTAGAACGCGGTGCCAGCTTCCGTTTCTCCTTGAGTCCATCATCCACCTGTAATAAGTATTCGCCTTTTCCGCGTATCTTCAAAAACCTTTCACAGGTAAAACTGTAAATGCCCGGATAAATAAAATATGGTGTATAATAATACAACTTGTTCCATATTTCTATTAATTCTTGAGGATGCATTTTAGAAATAGTATTAATTTCCCTCATCACGTACACACTACGCCTGCTGAGAACTGTCGACTGATATTTGGGAACATATTCATAAGGATATTTATATAATTCCCCATTGCGTTTATGCCGATAGACAGTATCTCCCAGACGCCCATGAATATCAAAATAGTTCTCTATAAAATCCTGAGGGATTGCTTCTTTCCGTGGCTTTGCTGCCCCATATTCCTTACGAGTCTTGCTGTAGTTTTTCATAATAATTTCCTCTAATAATAAAAATTAATCAACTCCCTATTTTAGGCAAATAAAAAATTATTACTTATTTACAAAATTCTGTTTATCATTTAGGTTTATAATAACTAACAAAGATATTATTACTGCAACTAATATGACCGTAAACAGCAATGCTGCCCCATTAAGACCATCTTCTAAGCAGCACCCGAGTATCTTATTGGTATCTCAACTGGGCTACGCATAACAAAATAATGTTATGCGGAGCCCAGTTGAGATACTCCTTTGTTACTAGTAAGATACCTAGATGATGGTGCTCTACTATTATAATAATAGTTTTGCCATGCTATACAGTCCAATAATAATTATTTATGGTTTATTTTTTTTATGATAATTGAGAATGTTTTAGATTGGAATAACTAATTTGTCTTGACAAATAGAACGATGATTAGCCTTATATATAAGTAGTAGGAGATTATATCGCATTAGGATGAGGTCAGTTTTGTTTGATGTTTTATTGAAGGGCTAATGGTTAAAACACAAGATCGAATAATTAGTAAAAAAAATATCAGTTTGTCAATGAGGAAATAATATGAACGAAAATGTAACAGTTTTTTTAGGGTCAACTTATTCAGATTTGAAAAATCATAGAAAAAAAGTCTTAGAAGCTCTCCAAAAATTAAAGGTGAATGTAAATGCAATGGAACACTTTGGTGCACAGGTTGGTACACCAATCAAGGTATGCCTTGATCTTGTAAGAAAATCGTCATTGTATATTGGTCTTTTTGCAATGAAATACGGAAGTATTGATGAAGATACAGGAAAATCATTTACTCAACTTGAATATGAAGAGGCACAAAAGTTAAAATTACCATCACTTATATATATTTTTGGTGGAGATAAAGCTATAGGTGAAAATGCAGAAAAACTAATAGAATTAAAAGCAATATTAAGAAAGAAATTTACTGTAAGTCCTTTCACAACTCCAGATGATTTAGCAACGAGAATTTCACAAGATTTACCAGTGGCTCTTGATAAAATTAGAACAAAGGAAAAAGATAGAGAAGATCGGAAAGGAAGGTCCGATAAATACCTTAATAATGCCCCAGCGCAAGAGGTTTTCGTTGTAGGTCGGGATAATGATTTGCAAAAAATAAAGGAAATGCTTGATGCTGATCAAACTCTAATTTTGATGAATGGTTTAGGCGGGATTGGTAAAACTACTCTGGCGAGAAAGTATATACTTGATTATGAAGGGGATTTTGATCATATCATCTGGCTGGAAATTTCTCAAGGGGTGAAAGAAGCATTTGTTGCCGATGGTGTATTACATAATAATCTTAATCTAACAGAAAAGATAAAGAATATGAAACCGGAAGTTGCTTTTCCATTGATTATGAATAAGTTGAAAAATATGGATGGGAATAATCTGATGGTGCTTGATGATGCTAAAGGAGATTTTGGTAAGATTAGAAGAGAATTACCTGGAAAGCCGAATTGGAAACTTCTGGTAACTTCCCGGCAGGAATTTACCGGTATTGAAAAATATCCTCTTGATTTTCTAAAGCCAGAAGATGCTCTTAAACTGTTTTATGAGTATTATACCGCTGAAAAAGATGATGTATTACTGGAAAAGATTTTTGAACCAGTAAAATATCATACTCTGGTGGTGGAACTCTTTGCGAAGATGGCAAGGATGAATAGCTTGTCTTTAAGCAGGTTAGCAGAAAAAGCAGATGCAGAAGGAATAACTATTTCAATACCTACTGATGTGAATATTGATCACTCTAAAGAAAATATTGAAAATATCTTAGAATATCTTATGAGGACTTTTCCAGCGAATTAATTGCCTGAAAAACTGATCATAATTTTGAGGAAGATAGCAATAATGCCATCTGGATTTTACAATTTAAAAGAATTGGATATTTTATTGCAGATTGAAGAAGAGAAAAAGGAAGAATATCATCTTAACCTTAATAAATTGACGAAACTGGGCTGGATAGAGAAAGCTGAAAATGAATACAAAATGCATGAGATCATCAGGCAGCTTGTTCTTAAGGAATATCTTCCGGACTATGAATTCTATGAGGATTACATTAGCCTTTTATTAAGAACCAGCACTATTGATCAGAGCAAAGATAATCCGGTGGAGAAGTTTTTCATTATTCCCTTCTGCCTTAATGTGATTGAGAATATTCAAAGCAATAACAAAGCGATGGGATATTTAATGAAAAATGCCGCATCTCTGCTAAGTGATCAGGGAAAGTATTCTGAAGCACTTGAAATAAATTTTAGAGTTTTGGATATTGCTGAGAGGATTGGAAACAAGGAATTGAAGCTCAATATTATGACAAATTTAGGGTCAAACTATGCGGATTTGGGAAAATATAAGGAAGCCATAGATTATATGGAACAGGTTCTTAGAGAAGCAGGTGAGATGTTTGGAGATAACCACCAAAATATTGCTGTTATTCAATCTAACCTTGCCACTGTGTATCAAATTCTGGGAGAATATGCCAAAGCTCGCGACTTATTGGAAATGGCTCTGAAATCAGATATAGAGAACTTTGGAGAAAAACATCCAACTGTGGCAGCTTTTCAATCTAACCTTGCCAATGTGTATGGAGATTTAGGAAATTATGCAAAAGCGCGTGATTTATTGGAACTGGCTCTGAAATCTGATATAGAGAACTTTGGAGAAAAACATCCGAATGTGGCATCTCATCAATCTAACCTTGCCAATGTATATCGAGATCTGGGAGAATATGCCCAAGCGAAAGATTTACTGGAACTGGCTCTGAAATCTGCTATAGAGAACTTTGGAGAAAAACATCCGACAGTGGCAGTTCGTCAATCTAACCTTGCAGGAGTGTATGAAAGTCTGGGAAAATATGCCCGAGCGAGAGATTTATTGGAAATGGCTCTGAAATCTGATATAGAGAACTTTGGAGAAAAACATCCGAATGTGGCATCTCATCAATCTAACCTTGCCAATGTGTATGGAAGTCTAGGAAAACATACCAAAGCTCTTGTCTTATTGAAATTGGCTCTGAAATCAGATATGGAGAACTTTGGTAAAAAGCATCCGATGGTTGCTACGAGATACAATAATCTGGGCACATTGTTTTATGATATGAAAGAATATGATCTGGCTTGGGATAATTTTCAGAAAGCGTTATCAATTGCTAAGATTGTTTGGGGAGAAAAACATCCAAAGACTATTACAACCAAAAATTCGTTAGAAATTATAATCAAGTTAATGACTTACAACGTGCTAACAGGAAAGGGGACTGAGTTGAGTGACGCTTTGAGTAATATTAATGAATCCCTGCAAAGTGAAGATGTGGAAATGAAGCAGTATTTTAAATTTCTTAATATTTTAACTCAAGAAGGTGATGCTCAGGACTACTTTGAGAAATTGTCACCTGAATATAAGCAAATGGTTATTGATGTTCAGAATGGGATGCAGCAAAGAGCATTAATTGAGGAATTGAATAAATATACTGTTATGGCGATAAAGAGCCATAATAATCAGGAGAACCTTCTGGAGGAGATCAGGCTTCATATAAGTAATCTTGGGGGAAATATTCATCCAGAAGTAAGAAAATATTATGATTTTTTACTGGAATATGCTGAGGGTAAGGATGCAAATGAATTTAAGGATACGATTGGTAAACCATTGTGGGAGATGTTTATTATGATCAGGGATGGAAGGGAATCTTAATTGAAAAAGTATCCAGCTTCATCAAATTACCTGGCATCTCCTTAATCTGAATATATTAAGAGATATATTAGGTTAGGTATGTCTTACTATAGGTATTATTTACTCTCATTAACCACCAAATTCATTTGGTGGTCAATGAGGGCTTATAAAAAGTAATGGCGTAGCCACTTCTCACAAATCCAATATAATTATTATATGATGGATATTCTCGTAATGATCTGAATTATATAGAGAAGTCACTGAAGTGACTACACTATTGTATGTACATAAATACCACCAACTGAAGTTGGTGGTTAATGAGATGGACCTGCAAATGTCCAAACTCCAGACACCAGCTTTCAAGTTGGTGGTTAATGAGATAGACCTGCAAATGTCCAAACTCCAGACACCAGCTTTCAAGTTGGTGGTTAATGAGATGGACCTGCAAATGTCCAAACTCCAGACACCAGCTTTCAAATTGGTGGTTAATGAGATGGACCTGCAAATGTCCAAACTCCAGACACCAGCTTTCAAGTTGGTGTTAAGAGAAATAGAACATGGCGCAATGGCGTAGCCACTTCGGATAAATATATTGCTGACCAGTATGTAATTTAATATAACTAATTGCATTTATATAGAAGTCACTGAAGTGACTACACCGCGTTAGTATCTTAGTTTAATATGCCAAAGGCATAATATTTCTTTAGCCCCTTATAAAGGCAGCCGAAGGCTAAGCCGGTATAAGGGGATGGGTCATTGGTCAATTTTGTCCCCTCATATCAGCTGCGCCTTTATGAGGGGCAACAATAGGATTATCCTTTCAGGATATGATCAGAGATGAATATAATCCGTTCCAGGCGTATATTCGGTTTTTTATAGTGATATATGCCGGAGGCATAATTATATCATTAGCCCCTTATAAAGGCAACGATAGGATTATCCTTTCAGGATATTTTTATGATTTGTTTTAGAAATGGGATGAACCATTCTGAATGTCTTTGACCATTCAGAATGGTTTGTCTGGGTGATATGTAAATAATGAAGTATATCCCGATTAAAAGGAGCTTGACAGGATAATCATTATCAAAATGATAAGCATTGAATATTGATTTTATCTTTTTTATAAGATGGATAGGCAGAGCAGTTACATGAAAGCAGCATATAAGTGTATTATAAATAGAGAGTTAGATAGAGAAAATGAATTCTGGTACAGGTATTGCGTTAGTAAAAAGTAAGAAATTTAACTCGGAGGTTATGATGAAGAAAATTTTAGTAGTGTTAGTGTTGGTAGTATTGGCAACTGGCAGTCTATTTTGCCAGGACGTAGATGACCAAATTGAAGAGGCTATTTTAAAGAGTAAAATGGCTCAGGAAAAGGCAGAAATGATTGTTAAGGAAATGGAGGGAGATTACACCATAAATGTAACAATCGATGATAATGGTGACAAGATAGTTATCACCACTCCAGATGATTTAAAATCAAACAAAACCTTTATCGGTATCACCTATTCTGATTTGACCCTTGCTGAAGCAGCTGAAATTGGATACAAATATTTTTACGGTATCCGTTTGACAAATGTCGTACCCAATAGCCCAGCATATTATTACAAACTGCGCACAGACGATATATTGATGTCAATCAATGATGATAACATCACTGAACAGGCCGAATTAGGCAAAATACTCTCATTTTACAGAGTTGGTGAAAAAGTGACTTTGACCGTTTTCCGAAAAGGTGAAGTGGTTGAAATGGATTTTGTTTTTGGTACAAGAAAGCAGGTTTATGATCTTGATGGCAATATCGTGATTGATAATACTGAAACAAATACAGAAACTATGATCAAGAAGCATAAAAAAGATTATGGTGATGGAACTATTGCCTGGATGCCAATCTGGTACACACCTGATGTAGTTGATGTAAATGGCATAATGGAAAGCCTTGGTTTTGAAGCAGATATGTATTCAGAAGACGGATTATTCATGAATGGTATTGGTTTGAAGTCACATATAGGTAAAGGCTGGTTCATAGGTGGACAATATGCACAATTTTTTGATAAGACAACCTCACGTCATGACTGGAATCATAACATACCTAATCTTGATCTCATTTCTAATGTAGAGCGCACAGCAAAATACTGGATCCATTATGGTGGATTATCATTTGACAGACGCTTTGTATTCGGAAATATATATAGTGAATTAGGCTGCATGTTCACCTGGGGTATGAATAATATCGAAGTGGAACAGAAAGCAAAAGATGATGTACCAGATTATGACTTTGTGTCGGGTGATTTAGATAATTATCTGGATGAATATTATAATTTATCAAGTACAATTAAATTTAGAAACACAGGATTTTTGGCAGAGCCTCGTTTTTCTATAGGTTGGAGAATTACAGACTGGCTGAGTTTTAAAGCCGAGGCTGCATATTTATATACTATTTCAATGTCTGGTTGGGAAGCTGAGGCTAATGGATATGACATAAACCTCACTAATAGACCAGATACAAACATGGATGGATTGACCTTATCATTTGGTCCCTGGTTTGGATTTTAATAAAGGATCCAGCCAATAATCCAGCCGTTTCGGGGGGCAGGAATGTTTGGTGGTATTTTTGAAAAAGCGATAACAGCAACGATTTCCCTTGGTATGATGCTATTCTCATCATACCAGGGGAATACTCCTTCATTTGCCCAGTCAAGGGCATTTTCACGTGGTAATCAAATAACGGTACAAGCTACATTAGAAAGTGCATTCAATGAAGATTTCAGGCAGATCATGCAATCAGGGCAAAGTGTACCAATTGATTTCACACTAACACTACGTGGTGATAACAGTACAGAGATAATTAGTTTTCAGCATATCGCAATATATGATCCACTACTGGAAAACTGGACTCTGACCTGCGAAGAACAGAATAATCGCACTTATGTGATAGATTCCTGGAATGAATTTAAAAATGCGAATTCTGATTTTCATTATCAATCAGCCCATGAACTTGAGCTGCCAATAGAGGTGAATCTGGTGGCGAGTCTACCCATAGTTATCATGGGACAAAATAACAGGGCTTTTGATTTAATGATCTTCTGGAATTTTCACAAACCATATTGCAATAGAATAATCCAATAAGAGAGAATCGATGAAATTTAGATTTGGTTTAAGGACAATAGTGATATTAATTTACCTTGCTTTGTTTACGGCAGGGATGCTCTTGATCTATCAATATCAGGAGATAAGGCGTAATGAGCTTTCAGAAGAGATATCGGGATTGCAGCTACAGGAATTTATGGGTACATTAGCTGAAGAGAATCCGGAATATTCAGAAGCTGCGAGGGGTATTCTGTGTCAATTAAACGAGATCAAGGCAACGATAGAGATCGGTAACAGACATACAGCGGTATATTCTGTCTTTTACCTGATCCTTGTATTGCTTTCATCACTAACTTTATTCCTGTGGGCTATCTATTCCTTAACCAGTCCACTGGCAAAATTCACTAAAGCAGCACAAGAGATATCCAGAGGAAATTTTGACATTCAGTTAAAAGAAAGCGGGACATGGGAGCTTAAGGAAGCTCAAAGCTCATTCAATATGATGTCCGTGCAATTGCAAAAGACGCAGAAGCAATTACTGGAAGCTGAAAAACTCTCCATCTGGAAACAATTCTCCAGAATGCTGGCACATGAGATAAAAAATCCTTTAACACCTATCAGGCTTTCGCTGGAAAGATTAATAGAAAAGAAAGGAAGTGAGAAATTTGATCAGGTATTTGACCGGTCAGTATCAATAATTACTCAAGAAGTAGGACATCTGCAGAATCTGGCGACTAATTTTTCTAATTTTGCTAAAGATGTACCTGTAAATCGGAAACAATTAAATATATTAGAGCAGATCAAGGGTATTACTCGGTCTTATGAAGACAGAGTAAAAATCAATATTGTAGGAGAAGATTTTATTATAGAATTTGATATGATGCATTTTTATCAGATATTAACAAATGTAATTCAAAATGCTATCGATGCAGCAGGTCAAGATGAGATACTGGAATTGAAACTTGATAGTACTAATCGAATTCTGGAAATCAGGGATCATGGACCTGGTATTGAAGCAGAAGATGTTGAAAAGATATTTGAGCCATATTTTACAAAGAAAAAGAAAGGAATTGGTCTGGGATTGGCACTGGTAAAAAAACTTACTAATATCAATCAGGCAGAGATCAGTGTAATATCCAAAGTTAATGAAGGCAGTAGTTTTATAATACAATTTACTGAACAAGATAGCTTAAGTGGAGGAAACAATGAAGATAATGGTAATTGATGACGAATATAATATTTGTATGAGTTTGAAGGATATTCTGGAAGATGACGGGTATCAGGTGGACACCTGTATGGAATCAAAAAAAGCCCTGGCAGAAGTAAAACGCTTTCGACCAACATTGATCCTGCTTGATGTAAGACTTGATTATTATAATGGACTTGATCTTTTAAAACAATTTAAAGAAGAATTGCCCAATATACAGGTTATCATGATATCTGGTCACAGTGGAATAACTGAAGCAGTGACAGCTATCCAGTATGGTGCACTTGACTTTCTGGAGAAACCGCTTTCACTGCATAAGGTGCGAATTGCAGTACAGAATGCCATTAAGCTTTTAAAAGTGAACCAAAGCTATAACAGGCTGAAGGAACAGGTTGATAAAAAATATGAGATCATCGGTACCAGTGTAATAATCAACCAGGTTCGTAAATTGATCAGTCGTGTGGCACCTACTGAAGCAAAAGTATTGATCCGAGGAGAAAGTGGAACCGGTAAAGAACTTATAGCATATGGTATCCATAATCAAAGTAACCGTCAAATGGGACCCTTCATAAAATTTAATTCTGCTGCTATACCAAATGAACTAATCGAATCAGAATTATTTGGTTTTGAGAAAGGAGCATTTACTGGTGCAAGTAAATCTAAACCTGGAAAAGTGGAAGAAGCAGATGGAGGGACATTATTCTTTGATGAAATAGGAGATATGAACCTGAAGGCACAGGCAAAGATATTGAGATTGATCCAGGAAGGTGAATTTGAAAGGCTGGGAGATAATAAAGTTCGCAAGATAGAAATCAGAATATTAGCAGCCACTCATCGTAATCTGGAAAAGATGGTTCAGGAAGGTGAATTTAGGGAAGATCTATATTATAGACTGAATGTATTGCCTATAGAGTCTCCCTCACTACGGGAACGTCCAGAGGATATTCCGATATTACTTGAGCATTTTTCTGTTCAGATAGCACAGGAACAGGGTGTGAATGTTAAGAGTTTCTCCAGTGATGCCCAGATAGCTATTGCTGGAAGAACTTTCCCTGGCAACGTGCGCCAATTACGTAACCTGGTGGAAAGATTATATGTGATGGTTGATGATAACCAGATAGTAACTGATGACCTGGAATTGATATTTCAGAATAAAGAAGAGAATGATTTCTGGAACGAAACAGTGGATTTCAAGGAAAAGAAAAGGCAATTTGAAACAAAGTATTTGACTAATCAAATAAGATTGCATCATAATAATTTATCACAAACAGCTCGAGCTTTAGGGTTGCAGGTGAGTAACCTTTCCAGAAAGATCAAAGATCTTAATCTGGATATAAATTAAGGAGAAAGAGAATGAAAGGTAAATGGTTTGGCTTTGGATGCTTGACATCCATTATTTTATTATTGGCGTTTAGTATTATTTCAATTTATGGTGTAAACAAGTATTTTAAAAAATACAAAGGTGATAAGAAGAAAGTGGCTGATTCAACCTGGTTGATTTTGAATCTTGAAAACGAGCTGAAAGAATACAGCGAGATATCGGAGGATTTTTGGGGTAAGAAAAATAATTCTGTCCATAATTATATCCAGGCAATTGACAGGGCAGCAGATGATAGCAAGATAGCAGGTATTATCATTTGTCCTCAATATTTCACTGCCGGATATTCTACTTTGGATCAATTGATGAATTCCCTTCAAGATTTTAAAGAAACTGGTAAGCCAGTTTATTCATATATAAATTCTATCACTAACCGGGGATATTATATTTCATCAGTAGCTGATAAAATATATCTTAATCCTTCATCCTCAGCAGGAATCCTACTTACTGGTATCGGAGGACATATACTCTATTATGAACAGATGCTTGATAAACTCGGTATTGAGATGCAGGTGATCCATGCAGGTAAGTATAAAGCAGCAGGCGAGCAATTTGTTCGTAATGAAATGTCACCTGAATTCAGGGAAAACCTGACCAGCCTTTATCGTGATATGTATCAGACGATGCTGCAGAAAATAGCAGATAATCGGGGATTAGAGGTGAAGGGCTTACGCAACATCTACGAAGAACGTGATAATATCTGGATAAACGGTCAGTTTAGTTTGAAATCGGGATTAGTTGATGAATTAGCACAATATCAGGAACTGCTTGATATTTATAATATTCAAAAAACTAATAAGATGGACATTAGTGAATATCCGCTGCCTCCCCGACTTGTTCCTGATAATAAAATTGCAGTGCTTTATGCTCAGGGTAATATTACTACTAATTCAGGACCTGCTCTTGGTAATATAACTTCTGATAAATTATTTAAGCAGTTGAATTTGATAGAAAAAAATCCTAAAGTGAAAGCTATAGTAATGCGCATAAATAGTCCTGGTGGTAGTGCCCTGGAATCTGACATTATCTTGAATGAACTTCTGGAAGTACAAAGAACAAAGCCGATAATAGTATCAATGGGAGATGTTGCTGCTTCTGGTGGCTATTATATAGCCTGTAATGCAGATTATATTTATGCTGACCCGATGACCATAACAGGCTCCATAGGTGTTGTATCCATATTCCCAAACCTTGATAAAATGGGTGATAGTATTGGAGTGAATTCCAGTAGCGTAAAATTTGGAAAATATTCTGATCTTCTGAATGTCTGGGAAAAGCCTAATGCTTCTGACTTATCAGCAATGCAATCTTCTATGATGGAAATCTATGATGAATTTAAATCTCATGTTGCTTATGGCAGGAATATGACATTAAATCAGGTTGAAAACATTGCTCAAGGAAGAGTCTGGAGCAGCGTGCAGGCAAAAAATAATGGACTTATTGATGAGATCGGCGATCTGAATGATGCAACAGCTAAAGCTGCTGAAATCGCTGGAATATCTTCCTATGCTATCGAATATTATCCTAAACAGAAATCACTGATGGATTTATTATTAAAGGAATATTTCGATATTGACGCTGCTGTTCAAGTTCTAACAGGTAAAATTGAATATCTTGATATGATCATTGAAATGCAAAATCTTCAATCAATAAAAGCAGACCCAAAACAAGCATACTGTCCAGTAATTG
>Ga0307991_1002538_pt1 | contig 12308 bp, 10 predicted proteins | sample EllFjometagen131_FD_203146 | JGI IMG/M metagenome (GOLD analysis project Ga0307991, IMG submission 203146) | Marine microbial communities from Ellis Fjord, Antarctic Ocean - #131 | ecosystem: Environmental > Aquatic > Marine > Unclassified | place: Southern Ocean | collected 2014-10-08 | reverse complement strand
GCAGTCATATGGACGAGCATTCTGAGCGAACCTTTGTGGACGGCATATAGTTTCCTTGTTATTATTCTATACAAGGACCTCAATGCTACACTGCTCCAGATCTCCATTTTTACGACGCTTAAGCCGGTGGTGGGGATATTGTCGATGTATTGGAGCTTCTCAATCAGAAACCGTCGCGACAAATTGCGCTCCAATGTTGTCTGGGCGGGAATTCTGGGTCGTCTGCCGTTTTTTCTTTTCCCCTTTGTTAATGGACCGTGGGTTGTCATAATTGGCGGGGCTTTCTACATGATGCTTAAGCGTGGAGAGTTGCCGGCATGGATGGAGATTCTTAAGCTTAACATGCCTAAAAAGCGACGAGAAAAGGTCTTTTCTTTAAGCTCAGCATTCGCTTATGCCGAAGGGATTATAATAACGATAGGGATGGGAATGCTCCTCGATAAAAATGTTCAAGCGTGGCGGTTTTTATTTCCGCTGAGCGCCTTGATTGGGATCGGAGCTGTGCTTATACAATCAAAACTTAAGGTCAATGGCATAACCGAAAGCATACCACAGCAGGATTCTTGTCGAGAGTCTATAAAAGAGAGGTTTGTGGCGCCGTGGAAGCAGGCTTTTAAACTCGTAAAAGAACGATCGGATTTCAGGTCTTTTCAGTGGGGCTTTATGCTCGGTGGATTTGCCCTCATGATTATTATGCCTGCGTTGCCGATATTTTTTGTTGATATCCTAGGAATCTCGTATACAGATCTTGCAATAGCTGTCGGTATATGCAAGGCAGCAGGATTCGTTATAAGTTCGCAGGTATGGGCAAGGATGCTCAATAAAACTGGAATATTCCGAATAACAGGGTTGATAAATGTAATGTTCGGGATGTTCTTCGTGTGCCTGATTATGAGTCAGCATAATATGGTATGGTTTTATATAGCATATTTCCTGTATGGAGTTGCTCAAGGGGGGAGTCATCTGTCCTGGAGTCTGTCGGGACCTATATTCTCTCGCGATGAAGATAGCTCCATGTATAGCAGTGTCAATGTGCTGATGGTGGGGGTTCGTGGCTGTGTCGGTCCTCCTCTGGGAGCCGTAATGTGTTTACTTCTAGGACCAATGCCGCTGCTGTTCTTCGCCGCTACGATATCATACTGTGTTGGTATCAAGATGTGGCGCAGATCGAAAAGCGTCGTCTTTGCAGAATAAAAAATAGCTTTTTAATAAAAGTGCATGTCGCATATAAATAAATTGTTGTTTTAAACATATCAGGTATGGTTGATGTATGGATAAGAAGATAGTTTATATGTGGATAGGTATTCTGTTGCTCTCGTGGCACGGTACGTTTTGTGTAGAAGCCGTGAATGACGATGTTGTGGGTGAAGACGTCGCCTTTTCTTCAGAGATCATTACGCGAGCCGATGGTATCCCCAAAACGAGTGTAAATGGTGTTGATGATAATTATCTTAGAGGATATATCCAGGCTCTTGTCGATGTCCATTATCACGAATTTGGTGTGACGGTTTCCGTAAAGGATAAGAATGTCTTCTTGTCGAACCTTCCCAAAGATGGGCTTATCGCCCGCAGTATAATAACTTTCGTCGAAGATTTTCCTGGTGTTAAGGAAGTTGGGTCCGTAGAGGTTCCCGAGAATGGGGAAACATATGAAGATGTGCACCTGAGTAATCCTCAGGCTAAAGGGACGTGGATGCCGCAATCGACAGTATTATTTCCTCCTCTTATTGCCGATCCTCGCCAAGTGTCTTATTCTGCAGGATATCGCTTTTATGACGATGCTATGAGTCGATATGCTTTCGCTATGTCTATAGGGGACATCTTCCCACTGTATCGCTGGCATAATGTTAAGGTCGGGAAGTTCCTCGGAGATCTACAGCTAAGCTTAGAGCCTGGTGTGTGGGCAGTTTTCGATACTGATAAAGGATCATTCCCTCTTATAAATACAGACTTTTCTGTCGCTGTTATGATGTCATATGCCGTAGACAAACTTGCTCTACGTGCACGTTTGTATCATATGTCTTCACACTTGGGTGATGAGTATATTATTAATAATCCAAGCGTTACGAGGGTGAATGTTAGCGTTGAAACTATAGATCTATTTGCTTCATATCAGCTAACAGATGCAATACGAACTTATGCCGGAATGGGCTATGTGTTGCATAGTGATAAAGAGTACACGGTTCAGCCGCTGTATGTGGAATATGGAGCAGAACTCCATCTTTTGGGAAACAAAAGCTATTACCATAAACTGTACGTTCAGCCCTTCCTGGCGATGCATTTCCGCAATCAGGAAGATAATGGATGGAATCTCGACGCGACATACGCTACCGGATGCGAATGGAGTAAGCTGCAGGGTGTAGGACGTAAGATTCGTGCATATGTTGAATATCACGATGGATTCTCGAGAGAGGGGCAGTTCTCTCGAGTTCCTACTGACTATTTAGCTATCAAATTCTCCTACGGATTCTAACGCGTCCTATTCTACGGTGATGAACCCCTCGTCGCTGATTGGAGCATCAGGTCCTATCGCCAATGTTTCTTGGAAATATTGGCGATATATGTCCAAACCCTGCATCGCATTGTTGATGCAGTAGAAACAGTTGCTGATCCATTCCGATCCAGCAATGGTCCCTGATTTCATGTTACAGCGGAATGCGTGAGTAATCTTATCGTTCCAGTATTCTTTTGGACCAAAAAGCATTACTGGTGTAGGAGATCCTATCCCTACTTTACGCCGAACCTCTTCTAAAGCGAATTCAAAGTCAGTGCCTATGCCGCCCGGCAGGAATATAGGGAAATGTAGATGGAATTCTGCTTGTCGCTCAACAAGCTTCTCTAGTCGATATGTCATCTTGGCATCGATATGCGGATTTTGATTCTGTTCGTTGACGACAGTGCCGTCTCCTTTACGAAAGTCGACGATATTGGCGCAAGATAGGATGCCAAGCTTCTTGGCGACTCTATTCCCCACTTCCATAGCGCCTGGGCCCCCGCCGGTGACAAGGGCAAGAGACGATTCACTATTAAGCATGGAGTGATCCATGATGTCTTTCATCTCAATGATGCCATTAAAAAGAGTCAGCAGTTCTTCTTCAAAGTTTCCTTCCATGAGGTTAGAGCCGTATATGCCAAAAACTGTCGCCTTTAAAAATGATGTAACATTTTCTATTGGGACGAACATGCCGTAATCTTTGTCATGCTTCTGGATATACTGCAGGATTCTTCCGCTTATCTCGTCTACCCAATAGACGGGGATGGCAAACTTTGCAAGATCAAGTAAAAAAGCACGATCTTCCTGGGAAAAGTATTCGCCATGCGCCGATGACGGAGATCTGAAGTAAATACCTTTGAGACATCGTTGCGCATCGGTACTCAATAATAAGCGCTTCAGCAGGGGAGAAGGGAAGTATTGTAATAATAGAACTCCCTGACTTGTAATAAGTCCATCTTCAATGGCCTTTAAAAATGGATACGACGCCTGGCAGTCAATATAACGATCGACCATGAGGGCTTGACGACTGCTTTGTGCAATGCCGGGAAAGTCATACTTCAATGGTTCGCGGACGATCCAGTCGGATTGTTTTAGATTGAGCATTTGCTTGCCCTTGACGACAAAGACGGCGCATTGAGCATTCGGGGTGGACGGTGCTGTCTTGAATGCCTTAAAAAGCGTGGCAGGATCTTCTAGACAAGATTGCAGTTGGTCCCTGTCAGAGAAGAAGACGTGCTCGCGATGTGGTTCAAGAGTATAGAATTCTAATGGTATGTCACTGATCTCTTTCTCTCCCTGACCATAAAGCTCATAGATATCTCCGGAGGCTGTTGTGTCAGGTTGTAAAATCGAGGCAGAAGTGTGATGATAACCCGGAACAAGAAGAGGGGAAGCAACTCTAGCAAAAACTGTGCGAATATGAAGCGGTAGTGTCTGTACAAGCAAGACTTCTTTATGTTTTACCGTCCTAGACAAAGATGTGTCTCGGTATTGATGTAGCTTCAACAGCTCTCTAAGAGATGGTCCGTTTTTCAATGACTTCATTATAGTTGGAATAAAACCGTTGATAGCATCGTCGAATACTACTTTCCCCCGTTTCACCGTAAGATAAGCAATCGTTCGGCCGTCAACCTTCTCTAAGCATAGATCGCTGCTCCCATTCATTCCTCCTAATGATAGAAGTGGCCTGCCTTTTTTGTCGGACCTGCCAAACATTCTGGATAGATAGTCTGGATCGCGGACGCGACGACGCTCGTCGGCAGCAAAAAGTTTGCCAACATGTAATCCTATTTCTAAAAATGGTAACGTTTGCTTCGCAAAATCGTCGATAGCAATGAGAATTAATTCAACTTCAGCTGTGCACCTCTTGGAATCCAAATGCAACGATTTATGAGTGCTTGTCATACCCAATTGTGCTAAAACACTCTTCAAATTGAAAAAAACCATATCGAGATCTATTTGAAAACCTACAAACGCCGGCGAAATATTCTCTATCAATACGGTAACCTTCGCAGTGTCCTCGGAAATATGTTTTATGCTCTTTATATATCCGTCAGGAGTGACAAGATCGTAATGATCTGGATAAAGATAACTTTCCATAACCCTTCCTCGCTCTTTGTGAAAGCTTATTGATGCCATATCGCATCCTTTATTTTCAACTGTTCACATTAGTACCCGCATCTGCTCACATATTTGGAGTCTCCGTAGGTGTTTGTATGCGCTGTGTTATCGCCTTTTGTTCTCCGTTATTTGCTTAATTACTTGTAATAAGCATGTAATCTTGTGGAAGTCTTGTCGATATAGTGTGTGCTATGTCAATAATATACAGTGAAACTCCAGCGAGATAGAACTTAAAAAGAGGCATAAATATTTGATTACAAGTATGATACGAAAGTGTTTCGCTATGTTTATTTTATGTGGAATAAAGGTTGGAAGAATGTTAATAACCAATTGGGCACGAAACTATGAAATACACTGCGAATTTTTTACCTTCACTGGAATGGATGATGAACAGTGATCGTGTTGATGGATGTTCGCCTTTTGTTGTACTGAAAACGGCAATTTACTTATCTCTAGTACTCCAGTTGTGTGGGATAGTTGTCGATAAATTGTTTGATTCTATCGAAAATGGAAGTGATGGCATGCTTGAATATTAGAAAAAAGGCGACCTTCTAGCAAAATGTGTCGAGATAACTATCTGAATATTAGTACAGTAAAAGCTATCCTGCAATACAATTACATATTGTAGCTTGGTGAGTTTAGATTTGTAAAAAAAATGTTCATAACGTTTTGACTATTGGGCGTAGCTTCCTTATAATATGTTTTTTTGTAATTGATGAATAGGTGGCTATGATGTCTGATCAAGAGAAGATATTGCGAAGCGTAGGGATCCATGACGGTACTTTTCATGCCGATGAACTTTCAGCATGTGCGTTGCTTATAATGTTCGATTTTATTGATCGTGATAAGATCTTTCGCACGCGCGATCCGTCGATGCTGACGCGTTGCGAGTATGTGTGTGACGTAGGAGGAGAATATTTATCTGAAGAGAAGCTATTTGATCATCACCAGTCCGGTTATCGAGGAACTTTGAGTAGTGCTGGTATGATACTGGGGTATATTAGGGATGAAGGTATTCTTTCTCAGCGTGAGTATGATTTCTTTTATAGTATGATAATCCGTGGCGTCGATGCTCATGATAATGGCAAGATATTGCACGAAGAGGGTGTTGCGATTTTTTCTCATGTTATTTCTAATTTCAATCCACCTGAGTATGATGCTAGCAAGGATGTGCAGGAGGATGCATTCCATAAAGCTATGGACTTTACATTGGGTCATTTTCAAAGGTTATGGGGGCGATATGAATATGTACATTCTTGTCGTGAGATAGTCTCCGAATGTATGAAAAATTCTAAGGAAATTATGATTTTTGACAAAGCTCTTCCGTGGCAGGAGAGCTTCTTTGAGCTTGGGGGAGAAAATCATCCAGCTCTTTTTGTTATTATGCCTGCTGCTGAACATTGGAAGCTTCGGGGGATTCCGCCAAGTCTTGACGACCGTATGAGCGTTCGTATGCCGTTGCCAAAAGAATGGGCAGGTCTTCTCGATGATGACCTGAAGAAGGTTTCGGGGATTTTAGGTGCGGTATTTTGTCACAAGGGATTATTTACATCGGTATGGGAGACCAAAGATGCCGCGTTGAGAGCGTTAGAATATATTATGAATAAACGTGGAGGTGGAGAATTATGGCAGTAAACATCTTTGAAAAGATTGTCGATGGAGAAATCCCATGCAATAAGGTCTTTGAAAATGAACGTATATTGGCATTCAAAGACATTGCTCCGGTTGCTTCGGTACACATTTTGATAATCCCTAAAAAAAAGGGAATAACAAGCTTTCAAAGCTTATCGCCGGAGGATTTTCCTCTGCTCGAAGAGATGCTGAAAGTCGCGCAGAATCTTGCTAAGGAGTTCGGTGTAGATAAAAGCGGATACCGACTCGTAACCAATATTGGACCTGATTCTGGACAGGAAGTATTGCATATTCATTTTCATCTTATCGGTGGTGAAAGATTAGGATCAATGGTTTAGCTTATTACTTTTTGATGTCTCTTGCATTGTTGTCGACGGCATACGCTTCTCCTTGTTCTATTGTCGGTAGGGTTCAAGCACATATCCTTGTTGGCGATATCGATTCTGCTCTTTCCGAAGTTCTCGACGGAGGCAAGCAGTACCCTGATGAGCGTATTCTCAAAGAATGGCTGATAAGAACTCTTGCAGAAAAAGGAGAAGAAAAGGAGCTTATGGAAGCATGGCATGATTATGCTCAGGAGTTTCCCGGCGAAGAATACGACTCTCCTCTTTTGGAGGCGATGGCGTGGGGGATCATTAGAGAAGGATCTCGTTCCTTCATGCCGGAAGTGCGTCTTGCTTCGATGATAGGTGCTGCATCGACAGGTGACGCGCGAGCTCTTCCAATACTTATACATAACATGAGGAGTAACAATACTTTCTTGCGGAGAGCTGCTGTCCGTATAGCTTCGCAGTTCGGAGACAATTCTCTTCAAGATGAAGTCGTACGACTCTTCTATAGTGAGCAGGACTGGCTCGTACGCTTGGAAATAATAAAGGCTTTGGGGGTGCTGAAAATAAAAAGCCTTCACAATGAACTCAAAGACATCGTTGCCAAAGATACTATCGATGCCGAAACTAAAGCAACCGCCGTCGCGGCGCTGACGAATATGATGGAAAAGGCTTCGGTGGATGATCTCTCAGAGCTTGTTATGAGTGATCGTGCAGGATTGCGGCTTGTGGCATGCAATATCGTGTTAAGCACTGGAGAAGCTAATGAGGTTATTGAGAAGTTGATCGGCGATTCCAATTCTGACGTGCGTATGGCAGCATTACAGGCAGTGAAGATGCCCTTTTCGCGTGAACGTGTTGAACGACGGCTTAGCGATACCGATTTGCGTGTCGTCATAGCTGCAGCATGGGCTCTGACTATTAATAATACCGATGACACTGATAATGCTGAATCGCTATTTAACCCATTGCTCAACAACAATAATAAAGAAATTTCTCGATTGGCTTCAGCAGTATTGGCAGCTACGGGGAAATATGGGACAAAATTTGCTGCTGGTGTTTTGGATACTATCGATGATCAATATGTTAAAGCTAACATCGCAATTGGACTGATAGGGCAGCGCGTAGAAGTCGGGAAGGCATACGATGCCATTAATATGTTGCTTTCTAATGAGCACAATAATCTTATGTGGAAAGATTATGGTATCTTCAGGGTTTTGATGCCGAGTGTGGTAGAATATGACGATCACATTCAGAACTACCCATTGATTGTTGATCGTATGACGCGTCTCGAACTTCTTAATATCTTGGCGATTATAGATCCTCAGAAAACGCAGAGCAATATAAGGATGTTTTTGAAAGAAAGGTCGTGGGGAGTGACGGGGGTGGCCGCATTGACATTGATGACCGAAGGTAATAATGCTGCTCTTGATATTGTTCGCGATCTGCTACATGATGATGATACTAATGTAAGAATTCAGGCTGCTCTTGTGATGGCATTGTGGGGTAGAGAGGGTTCTGCATTAACTGTATTGTACGAAGCATATCATGATGCTGATACCGATGTAAAATATGCTATTCTCGAAGCATTGGGAACGCTTGGCAATCCAGATTCCCTGTCGTTCATAGTACCTATAATGGGCTCCACATTCCAAATCGAACGCATCTCCGCCGCCACCTCACTCCTAAAGTAGGGACAGGCACTTTATAATTCGTTCTAACTGACTAAGTTGCATGGATATAAAGTAGGGACAGGCACTTTATATTCAGAATGTTGATGTTTTATTCAAATGGATCGTTGGTTTTTATTTTTTTTATCAAGATCCTTGATTCTTTTTAAGAATTAGTTTAAAATTATATGATTAAATTGAATTAAACAGTGGATTTTATGAACAAAACAGAAAAAGTTTCTATTGTGGATTTCCTTGGAGCACTTTTCTTGGTCGCAGGAACGACAATAGGTGCTGGAATGTTGGCACTTCCTGTGTCAACTTGTCTCGATGGTTTTATTCCCGCGATAGTAGTGATGGCGATATGCTGGATTTTTATGACCATAACGGCCTTGCTAATCCTTGAGATAACTTTGTGGATGGAGGAAGGTGCTCATATCATCACTTTGTCAGAGCAAATTTTGGGACCTTTTGGTAAAGCTGTCGCTTGGGTTGTATACTTGTTTATAGGTTATGCCTCTATAGTAGCATATATCGCCGGCGGTGGAGCGCAGGTTGGTTTTGCAGTCTGGAATTTTTCTGGTATCGATATCCCTAGGTGGTTCGGATGCGTAAGCTTCGCGATTGTGTTTGGATTGGTAATCTATCTTGGCAAGACTATAATAGGACGAGTTAATACGGTTTTGTTTATAGGGTTGGTGATAGCGTATATTGCACTGATAAGTTTTGGCGGTTCTGGAATAAAACCTGAGTTCTTAATGTACCAGAAATGGAGCGTAAAAGGGGGGCTTATGATGATTCCTCTTCTTCTTACTACATTCAGCTTCCCGGGAATTGTTCCCAGTATCGTACCATATCTTAAAAGAAACGTGCCGTTGCTACGCATTGCAATCATCGGAGGTACTACGATAACGTTTCTAGTTTATGTTGTCTGGCAGGCCTTGGTTTTGGGAACCATACCTCTCGAAGGTCCGTATGGATTAATGGAGGCCTTGGCTAATGGTGAGCCTGCAACGCAGGGGATGAGGTTTGCTGTCGACAATCCTCTGGTTTCTGTAGCAGCGGAGTTTTTCTCCTTTTTTGCGATGGTTACCTCGTTCCTTGGAATGTCCTGGACGATGTTTGATTTCCTTGCTGATGGACTTAAGATTAATCCACATGGTAAAGGTAAGATGTTCTTGAGTTTATTGATAGTCGTTCCATCGATATTTTTCGCTGTCATATATCCTAGAGCGTTCATCGTAGCTCTTGAGACTTCTGGGGGCTTCGGCGATGCTATACTTGCTGGTGTATTGCCAGTTCTTATGATATGGGCTGGGCGATATTATCAAAAGCGTAGTGGGCCATATACAGCATGGGTCGGAAAGCCTGCCCTGGTATTCCTCTTAACATTTTCTATAACAATAATTATCATTACATTTTTTAAAATACTATGAAAATACATTTTACAAGTCTAGGGTGTCCTCGAAATCTTGTCGATACTGAAAGCATGCTTGGCATAGTCGTAGAGGCCGGGTACAATATAACAGATAGTCTCGGAGATGCTGATTATCTTGTAGTAAATACATGCGGATTTTTGGAAGAGGCGCGCCGTGAAGCACAAGAGACTATAGAAGAGTTTTTCAGCGAGAAAAAATCTTCGGCAAAAGTCGTAGTCGTTGGGTGTATGGTTCAGAATCATTTTAAAGAGCTACGCGAAATGTTCCCGGAGATACATGCTATGCTTGGGTCTGGAGATATAGATAGTATTCTCGACGTGATTCGTAGTCCTGAAAAAAGAGATATCGTCACTGAGGCGCGTAGTTATCTTCAGAGAGGCGATGTCCCGCGTATTCTTGCCACGCCAAGCCATTATGCATATCTGAAGATCGCCGAAGGCTGTCGCAAGCGATGCAGCTTTTGTATTATACCCGAGATCAAAGGTCCTCTCAAGAGTATGAGCATAGAGAATGTTGTGCAAGAGTTTAAAAAACTTCTCGATCAGGGAGTTTTCGAGGTGATTCTTATCGCTCAGGATCTCGGAGATTATGGCAAGGATATAGGCTCTTCACTGACAGCGCTCCTCAGTGAGCTTTTGAAAGACGAAAGGGATTTCTGGCTTCGTCTTATGTATGTATATCCTGACGAGATTTCCGACGAGCTTATTACTGTCATGAAAAGCGACGAAAGGATATGCCGTTACCTCGATATGCCAATACAGCATGTTAACAATGATATTCTGAAGTCTATGCGTCGCAATACCACTAAAGAAGATATCATCGATGTTATAACTAAGCTTCGCAAAGAGATGCCCGACATTGTAATACGGACAAGTTTAATGGTCGGCTTTCCTGGCGAGTCTAGCGATCAGTTTCAGGAATTGATATGCTTCCTAGAAGAATATAAGCTTGACAATGTCGGGACATTTATCTATTCAAGAGAAGAAAAAAGTGCTTCTTATGTTCTTTCAGGCCAGATATCGAATGATGTCAAAGAAAAGCGATATGAACAGCTGATGGAAAAGCAGCGAGTGGTAATTATGGAAAAAAATCGTGCCATGATAGGAAAACGCGTGGACGTCATCATCGATGGATATCATCCGGAATCGTCTCTGATTCTATCAGGGCGGACATATGGACAATGCCCTGAGATTGATGGGTGCGTTATTATCAATGACTACAGCTCCGTAGAGAGTTTTGGTGATGTGTATACTGTCGAGATAACAGATATTGCCGAATATGATCTTGTAGGTCGTGTCGTATAAAATTTAAGCAGAATTAATCTGATTTTTACATAAGGTTAATATATATTAAACTATAAAAACTAGTAAACAAACAAAGAGAGGGGTACATTATGAAAGTAATAAATCTTATAAAAAGTCTTGCCATTTGTTGCAGCGTAGCATGCATGGTTATAGGTTCGGCATATGCTACAAACGATACGGAAAAGCGGGTAGAGAAGGGTTCTCGTTCGATGACGGTTCAGGAGGATATTAAGCTTCGCGAAGATCGTTCGCAGCAGTCAGAGGATAAAGAGCAAAAAGAATCCACTTCCTCTGAAAAACTAGAGCCTAAAGGTTTATCGTATCGCGAGTATGCAGGTGTTAATCACTGGGCTACAATGATTTCTGTTCTTGGCGGTGTTGTTGAGATTGAAGGTGGCACTCGATGGCTTGTTAGTTATTACGATGCCTATAAGACGATTAACTGGTGTTTAACAGATATTATTATTATCAAACCTAACAGCTCATTTTTTTCTATCTATGGTTATCAGCTCTACAATCTGACTACTGGTCAGAAAATTGAAGCTAATCTTCTGGATGGTCCTTATTATGCAAGTCCATATAGGCTTTCCATTATTGGAATCGATTATTTGCTGGATGAGATTATCCTTAGTGATGGAACTTCTTGGAGTATTTCCAGGTTTGATTCGATTGGACGCTGGATCTGTGGTGACAGTGTTGTTGTGGGTGTTAATAATAGCATAATCAATCCATATATCTTGATTAATATTAATGTTAACACATATGTAAGAGCAAGTATAGACTAAGATTAATATATATGGGAGAAGATATACAGTGAGTCCAGTTGCAAATAATAGACCAGTAGCGCCTAATCCTAAGCGGGCAAAGCCTGCAGGTCCAGAGAAGACATCAAGTGAAAAGATGGTTTTGATTGTGGCTAAAATAGCGGTAGGATTTTTTGCCGCCGTTGTAGCTGCTGCACTCGTAGGATGTGCTATAACATTCTTTGCAAAATTGTTACTGATACCTGCCATAGCTATAGGCATTGTAGCTTTTGCTATACTTGGTGGAGGCTGGCGCGGGCAAAACATGCGCTTCATGTCGTTCCCCTTGCAAGAATGGATAAGTCGAGCTTGTTTAGCATATAGGGAACGTGTTTGTTCAGGTCAAATAATTCCGTATTGTTTTGATTGGTTGTTTTCTTCTTCATTGTTTAGCGTAGTTTTTAATGGAAGATATAATGAACCGCGTGTTCATCCTGGGCGTCGCTAAGCCCTGGCTTTCGATATGATATTGTTGAAAACCGGAAAAGTTTGCTTTTTCGGTTTTTTTTTTTTTGA
>Ga0307991_1002537_pt1 | contig 12310 bp, 15 predicted proteins | sample EllFjometagen131_FD_203146 | JGI IMG/M metagenome (GOLD analysis project Ga0307991, IMG submission 203146) | Marine microbial communities from Ellis Fjord, Antarctic Ocean - #131 | ecosystem: Environmental > Aquatic > Marine > Unclassified | place: Southern Ocean | collected 2014-10-08 | reverse complement strand
TGGCCGACGGCGGTTACATACCCATGGCAGACGGGCGCGTAAGAGCGGATGTTCCCTTTGAAAACTATGTCTATTATCGGAAGCTGTTGGAGAAGGTAACGAAAGCTTAGCCCCGGCGACCCGACTTATCCAAGGAGAATGATTGGGGTCAAACCTTGATCATTGATTAAAGTGTGTTAATCTTTAAAAATCAACAGGTTCGCTTGTTCCGACCACGATCGAGAATCGTCCTGGATGTAAAAAGAATCTCTGAAAGTATGACAAGGTTGCACAGGGTGAAGAAAGACATGAAAGAGGAAGAAAAAAAGAAAATTGAACAACTCATGGGAGAGATACAATGCCCGAAGGATTTCACGTGCGTAAAAGATAATTTCGCCTGTCTTTGCAAGGTAAGGAAGTTCGGATCCGATGAGCATCTCGAATGTCTTGAAAAAAATCCTTCACACTGTCCCTTTGCAGTTCCCTTTATAAATCGCCATATCTGCATATGCCAGATGCGAATGTACATTATCCAGAAGTTAAATAAGTAGACGGTTGATAAGGGTGAACAAGGAATAGGAACTTCCAGTCGCATAGGAGGGCCAAGAGGAATGGAACAAAACACCCAAGGGAAAAAAGAAGAGATAGACAAGGAATTTATTGAAAATTTGCTTAAGTCATATTCTGAAAGGCTGGTGAAAGCCCATGAAGAGATCGAAAGGCTCAAACATGAAAATTCCATATTGAAGGAAAGAATAGCGATACTGGCGAAGAGACCATAGGGGTCGCATTTTAATTATTAGATATGAATTAGGAAAATATGAAGGGATATGAAAGGCACCACACGCTGAGCTGTCTTACAAGAAGAGAGATCTTAAAAAAGATTACCAATTATCTTATGGCATTTTTTCTTATGCCTTTTTTCTCTATCCGGAAGGCCATGGCCGGAAAGGTAGATGGCACGAACCGGGGTATGGAGCGCCAGATGAACTTACCTAAACCCAGATTAAAAGGAGAAATCTCCGTCGAGCAGGCCATTAAGCATCGTAGAACCATTCGCTCATATCTATCAAAACCGTTAACCCTGGAACAGCTGTCACAGATTTGCTGGGCTGCACAGGGTATCACCGAGGATAGGGGCTACAAACGGTCGGCCCCGTCCGGCGGGGCTTTATACCCTATGGATATCTATGCGGTAGTGGGGGATAATGGCGTTGAAGGACTAAAGGCGGGTATCTATCATTATGATCCTCATAAACATTCTGCATTGTTGATCACGGAAGGGGACTTCAGAGAGGATGTGGCCAGGACAGCGCTCTCACAGATGTGGATGGCAAGAGCCCCCCTAAACCTGGTGATCACTTCAGAATATAGCCGGATTACGAGAAAATACGGCACCAGAGGAGAAAGGTATGCTATGATCGAGGCCGGTCATGTAGGGCAAAATATCTTTCTCCAGGCGGAAGCCCTGGGTTTGAGAGCAGGGATCGTCGGGGCTTTTCATGACAATGATGTGATCCGGGTCATGAAAATCAGCAGATCCCATGAACCCCTGCTCATCTTACCTGTGGGATATGGGACGTAACGCCCTGCGCCTAAAACTGTGAACGTTCTGCCGAACGTCCCCCATACCACCATACCACGAAATTCGCTGCTCAGAACTCGCAGCCCTGTTCAATGTGAGGTGCCATGATTCGACCATATAACACCAGAGACTTTGAAACCATGTATTCGATCATCAACGATGCCGCAGAAGCTTACCACGGCGTCATCCCCGAAGACTGCTGGCATGTCCCTTATATGTCCAAAGATGAGCTCAGCCACGAAATCGATCAAGGTGTGGTCTTTTGGGGCTATGAAGAAGAGGGTCAGTTGATTGGCATCATGGGCATTCAGGACGTGAAAGACGTCACACTCATCAGGCATGCCTATGTCCGCACCGCAAAGCAAAATCAGGGCATCGGTGGAAAACTCTTATCCGAGCTTTGCCGGAAGCTCATGCGCCCGACGCTGGTGGGCACTTGGGTGGATGGTGTTTGGGCGATTCGCTTCTATGAGAAGCACGGCTTTCGATTGGTTACTTCCCAAGAAAAAGCGCAATTGCTCAAGACATACTGGTCCATTCCCGACCGTCAGATCGACACATCGGTGGTTCTGGCAGACCAGAGGTGGTTCGATCTTTCCGATGACCATTAAGCCGGCCAAAAAGCCCGGTGAACGGGCTCAAACATTTGCCGTTACCCATGCGGATACGCCCGTGGACATTTCTATAAGGTCAATCCGATGACCATCGAAAAACGTTTCAAAAAAAGATACGAATCAGGGAATACGCCTTGGGACGCCGGTCAGCCGGATTTCAATCTTATCGAAACTGTGATCAAAAATCCTATTTTGAGCTGCAAAGCCCTGGATGTTGGCTGTGGAACCGGAGATAATTCCATATGGCTTGCACAGAATCGCTTTCAGGTTATTGGTACTGATGTTTCGGATATTGCCATAGAGAAAGCAAAAGAAAAAGCTTCTAACGCCAGCGTTACATGCGATTTCATACTTGTTGACTTTCTTAAAGACAAAATTGAAGGGGCTCCTTTTGGTTTTATATTTGACAGAGGCTGTTTTCACTCATTCAGTTCCGAAGATGATCGAAGAAGATTTGCACAAAATGCCGCTGCTCATTTAAAAGAAGTCGGCCTGTGGTTGTCCATCGTTGGCAATGCCGATGAGGATCGCCAGGGTCCTGGCCCACCTCAACGAACTGCTGGAGATATCGTCCTGGCGGTGGAGCCTTACTTTGAGATTCTTTCACTTCAATCAAGTTATTTTGGATCAAACCGCCCAAATCCACCTAGGGCTTGGAGGTGTCTGATGCGGAAACGGCATGTCACATAGTTGCTTTAATATTTACTATAATTGCTAATCATTGGGGTCACCTTGGTAATTGATTATAAAAATATAAAATACAGGTAATCGTTTATAGGTTCAGGGTTAATAGCCCTGGCTTTTTTTGCAATTTTTTGAATGGGGTCAAAGCCCGAATTGGGTATGAGGTCGTTTAATAGAAAGAGGGACTGGGTTCAAACCTTGATTCTTGATTAATCCTAAATTGAGCGTTTCAAATTTTTGAAATGGTTAATTTAACAATACTTTTAAGGTATTCTGACATTTTGAATTTCAATAATTTGAAACCCTGCGGGATTTCCAATTTTTATCCGCCTCAGGAGGATCACCGCATCTACTGCGTCAGATACCGTTCCGCATAGACGACTATAGCGAAACAATATCTTCCTTGTATCTGCGGCAAACTTGAAAATCGCTTAACTTAGGTTAAAATCTTTGTAGGAGATTGATATCATGCTAAAAGTGGTATTCGGGTTTCTTTTTATAGCCGTGGTTTCTCTTGTTGTTGCCCTGATTAAAAAAAAATCAGGGAAAGCCCCTGTTGATTTTCCATACCAGTCAAAAAAGTGTTATGTTCTCCTGCTGAGCGATCTTTTCTGGGTGCTTTGGAAAAAGTCGTTGGAAATGGATACCAAATATTTGCCAAGGTCAGACTGGCGGATATTGTCGAGGTTAACCAAGGTCTTTCTTCTTCAGCACGGCAAAGTGCGTTTAACCGAATTAGCCGGAAGCATCTTGATTTTGTTATTTGCGATTCAGGGGATCTTTCCATTGTTGGTGCTGTTGAGCTGGATGATAAAAGCCATCGTAAAACAGCGCGTCAGGAGCGGGATCAATTTCTCGACAAAGTCCTTGAGGCTGCAGGTGTTCCGATTTTTCGGGTAAAGGCACAGAGTACCTATTCAATCAAAGAGGTTTCAAGCGACCTGGATTCTGCTTTCAAAATTAGCATGGGAGTTCAGTCGGAAGATAATAAGGTATCGATTGATGCCATGCAGGTTTCAGATGAAAAACAGATTGCTGAAGCAACGGATAATTCGGATGCCGAAACCGCAGCGCCGGTGTGTCCGAAATGCGGTGGAGAATTAATCGAAAGACTTGCAACAAAAGGTCAGTATGCCGGTCAGAAGTTCTGGGGGTGTTCGAACTTTCCTAAATGCAAGTTTACCAAGAAGGCAGAGCAAACACCGGGGTCACAGCCGGAATCAAACCTTGATCCTTGATTAAAGCTTTTTGTGCATGTCGTCATTGAAGAATAAAAAAATGACTCCCTGTGGCTATTGCTTGTAATGGTAATGAGAATGAATATTTTCAGAAGGCAGTTTAAATTAAGTTTATTGATATCTATTAAAGGTTCAATCCGAATAATACTTGCAGCAGCATTCATAATCATGGGTGCGATGGATGCCATGGCGATCGAAGAAACCACATACAAGGTAGTGGAAAAAGACAATAAGTTCGAGATCCGCGATTATGCATCCCACATCCTCGCCGAAACGGTAGTGGAAGGAGATCTTGAAGGGGCTGGGAACAAGGCGTTCAATATGCTCTTTGGCTACATTTCCGGAGACAACCGATCGCGCAAAAAAATGGCGATGACGGCGCCTGTTTCCCAACAGCCAAAGGGGGAGAAGATCCAGATGACGGCGCCCGTTGGACAGCGGCGTGTTCAGAAAAAGTGGGCTGTAAGCTTCATGATGCCGTCCTCATACACTCTGAAAACCCTTCCAGAGCCAGAGAACCCAAACATCACCTTGCGTTAGGTTCCAGCTCGACGAATGGCCGCGGTGCGCTACTCCGGTTTCTGGAGCGAGAAGGGCTACCTTCGATACAAGCTGGAACTGGAGTCATGGATTCAAGAAAGAGGCCTTACCATTATGGGCGATCCCTTATGGGCCCGATACAATTCCCCCTTTACCCCTTGGTTCTTGCGGCGAAACGAGATTCTGATTCCGGTAGACACGGCGACGGACTATAAGTGGTTTCAAAACCTCCCCTCAGGCCCAATTTCTGCGTTGGACCGATGGATTCAATTTTTATGTTTTAAAATAATATCACTATTCTTGAGGGTTGACATGTCTAAACAAAAAATAACCGTGTACGGTGCACATTGGTGTCCGGATTGCCGCCGCAGCAAACAATTTTTGGGTGAACACCAAATTCCATACAATTGGGTTGACATCGATGAAGATAAAGGCGGTGAAGAATTTGTCATAAAAACCAACAACGGCAAACGTATCATTCCTACCATAACTTTTGCCGACGGCTCTTTTCTGGCAGAACCAAGCAATCCTGAGCTGGCGGCTAAGCTCGGATTGAAGACCAAAGCAAGCCGCAACCATTATGATCTAATCATTTTAGGTGGGGGGCCAGCGGGTTTGACAGCGGCGCTCTATACTGCACGGGAGTTCATTGACACCCTTATAATTGAACGAGCTGCTTTCGGTGGCCAGGCTGCCGGAACAGAACGTTTGGAAAACATACCTGGATTTCCAGAGGGTATCGGTGGAATGGAGTTTTCACAACGCTTGCGAAGCCAGGCGGAGCATTTTGGCGTTGAGCTTTTGCAGGCTCAGGAAGTAACCGGTATTTATACCTATCACAACTATCACTGCGTTTACACAACAGATGGTGAAGAGTATAGCGCTAAAGCTCTCCTTATCGCCACAGGTAGCCGCTACAGGCGTCTGAATGTCCCGGGTGAAAACGATCTTATCGGAGCAGGAGTCCATTTTTGTGCCACCTGTGACGGCCCATTTTATAAAGGTAAACGGGTTGCGGTTGTCGGGGGAGGAAATAGTGCCGCCGAGGAAAGTCTCCTGCTCATTAAGTTTGCGAAACATTTGACCATACTCGTGCGAGGCAAACAGTTCAAGGCAAGCCGGATTATACAAGAAAAGGTATTCGCCGATCCAAAAATAAGTGTGCGGTGGCACACGGAAGTAAAGGAATTTATCGGTGAAAAATCGAAACTCACAAGACTCAAAGTGCTTGACAAGCAGACCGGAGAGACCAGGGAATTGTCTATGGATGGTGCGTTTATCTTTATTGGTTTGGAGCCCAACACCGGCTTTCTCCATAACAGCGGAGTTTTGCTCGATCAGTGGGGTTTCATCATAACCGGCCATGATTTAGCTCACCGCGGCGAGCTGCCAGCTGGTTATGAAAAACGCGAGCCGCATCTGATGGAAACGAGTATTCCAGGGATCTTTGCTGCAGGCGACGTAAGAGATAAGAGTACCAAACAAGTGGCAAGCGCGGCCGGCGAAGGAGCAAGTGCGGCTTTGATGATCCGAGAGTATTTGAAGCGTGTCTAAAAACAATTATACCGAGGGGTGGGCTTCTATAGGTAAATCAATTCCACACCCCAAGGCCATACTTTCTGTTTCTGCTCATTATTACATACCGTTCTGTATGGTGACTTGAAACCCTATTCCTCCAACAATTCATGATTTCAGCGGCTTTCCAAATGAACTATACCAAGTAGAATATCCCGCTCCCGGAAGTCCCGAACTTGCCCGGCGTGTGAAAGCGCTGCGCAAACCGACTTCGGTAAGGTTTGATGAAAGCCGGGGACTTGATCATGGAACCTGGTCAGTGCTGAAACATATGTTTTCTACTGCTGATATTCCCGTGGTCCAACTTAGTATCGATGAGACCCGGCCACCAATATTTCACTATGAAATGGGACATCGGCTCATGTCATTACGAGAAGAAGGTATTCTAATTATCGGCAGCGGAAATATCGTTCATAACCTGGCTGCTTATAACTGGAATAACAAAGATATACCTCCTTTTGACTGGGCGATGAGATTTGAGAAATATGTTAGAGAAATGTTGATTGAAGGGGATCTTAACTCTCTGATTAATTACCAAAATTTCGGTGATGATGCAATGTTATCTGTTCCGATACCGGATCATTACCTACCGCTTTATTTTCTCAAAAGCGTTTCTAAGGAAAACTATAACACGGATAAGTTTAAAATCAAAATGAGGACGATTGATGGATAATTCATAAGCGCGCGTTGCTTGATAATTGTCTCGGGGGTGCTCCTATAGAGTTAATAAAATTGCTGATGTTATGGCCAGTGCAAATCCTGCCCCTTTCGTCACTGTCAGTCCACCCGTCACAACAACGTGGTAGACAGCTGGCACTACCAGCTGTAGAACAAAAGTTAAAACAAGTAGCAAACCAACACTTTGTGGTGTTGTCCTGGCAAGAATACTGTTTAACAACAGGATCCCGGCACCCCCACAAACAGATGCACCAATCGCAAACAACAATTTGACATCGGGGTTGAAAATGCTCCCAAGATTGCCAACAGAAAAAGGTAGAATACATCCCAGCATTATCACAACAAGAACAAACGAAGAAACGTTTGCACTCAAGCCGCTCCTGTTCATTAACAACGGCCATATTCCAAAGAAAATTCCCGTCAAAATCGCTCGTATGTATAGATTATGCAACATTTGAAAAACCTCCATTTCAAAAAGTTTTTTATCAACTTTCTTCCAAACTATACACAATATAATCAATTACGTCATCATGTTATACGTTATAGTGGATTTGGGAATGGGGTCAAGTTTACTATTGACCCATGACAGGGAAAAAAGCATATAATACGGGAATCCGTAATAACGTTAATTTATATCAATAAATTGGCTTGGCCCGACGCCAATTCCACAGGTTTCCCCCGGAATCAGTAGCAGGTTTATTCCCCAATGGGTGGCAGCTTTGATCCGAAATTTACAATAAATTGAAAGAAGCGCTTGACAGGAGGTCTCAAAAGGCCTTTTTTAGTTTATATTAATATTAATCGACTCGTAAAAAGTCCATCAATAGGCCGAGGGCGGGTAAGCCCCGGCCTATGGTGGGGGTGGAACCGTTTGAATTCACTTCAAATGGCGGGGGAGGGGTAGCGCTCCTCCACCGAACAAGAAGACGCAAACCGACTTTTTACGAGGTTATCAACATTAGGAAAGGAATAGTATGGACAGAAATGGCATATTGGCTTTGGAGGAAAAGCCCCTGCTGGAGCTCGTGGAAAAAAATTTCAATGTCAAACTTGGAGGATTGAGGGATGAAGAGTATCTCTCCAACGCCTGGGGAATGTTGGAGATCCTGGTTGAAAAGGGGTGGGGTTTCAATATCAGGTTTGATCAAAATGTGAAAAGCTTAGACGGATACAAATTCGACAACGGACCCGGGACCATCTTTGCACAGCACGGCTCCCTGCCCTATTTCGGCAGCATGTGTGAAGGCATCTGTAAGACGTGTCTGATCGCCCTTGTGCTGACCGAAAGTATCAAGACAGGGTGAGTTTTCCTTTCTAAAGAATGGATGGGGTCACCCATTAAAGGTCGGGTCAAGAGAAAAAACACCTCACCGATGCAAAAAATGAATGGGGTAAAACCTTGATCCTTGATTAAAATGAAGATGCTTGAGGAGAACACTATGGTTGCATCTTAATTATTTATTATCCAGGACGCGACACCCATAACGCAAAAAAGATTCCCATGACGTTTTGCATCATATAATTTTCCAGAGGAATGTAAAATGACCCGATACGTGGTGCTTATCTCACTCTGGGGAGCCTGGTGTTTTCTCCACAGTTTCATGATCACCCCTACCGTTACCGGGTTTGTCCAGAAACGTTTTGAAAAAGCATACTCATATTACCGGATCTTTTATAACGTTATGGCATTGGTGACCCTGACCCCTGTATTGGTTTACTCCTTTTCCATTAAGGGGCCGGCGGTATTTCGTTGGGAAGGTCCCTTTCGAATCGTTCAGGGACTATTGGTGGGCTCCGCACTTCTGCTTTTTATTGGCGGTGCGAAACGATACGATCTTGCCCAGTTTCTCGGAATCCGGCAGGTTTTCGAAAATAGCACATGCAGCGTTCTGACCGATGACTGCCATTTGGATACAGGCGGCATACTCGGAATGGTCCGGCATCCTTGGTACGCAGGTGGTATTCTTATTGTTTGGGCCAGAAATCTGGATATGGCGGCAATTTTGACGAGCCTGTTAATTACCGGGTATTTTTTAATTGGTGCATTTCTGGAGGAAAGAAAGATGCTGGCTGAGTTCGGGGAGGAATACATCGGTTATCAGCGACGCGTATCAATGCTTTTTCCGTTCAAATGGATTATACAAAAGTTAACAGGGATTGGGTTCAAACCTTGATCCTTGATTAATCCTAAACTCAGGTTAATGTTTTTTGGGCATTTCGTCATTGATATCTATTGGTTTTAATAGATTTCAGGTCTTGGCATCTGGAATCGAGCTGTGCTTAGTTTTATCTCAATATGTTATGACTAAATCCCTTTCTGATTAGTGGAAATTGGCATTTTCAATCTGCACCTTGCTTCAACTTGATTTGACTGCACACTGCGACAAGCTATGTTGACCTAATGTTATGTTTTAACGATACATATATTTTATACCATCAATTTTTTAAAAAAAATTAGATAATTAGCTTGCTTTCTGCACAAAGGGTGTTATTATCTATTTATTCAATAGGGCTCCGCGTTCAATTGGTGGAGCCGTTTTTTTCTGAAGGAACAGTTCATTTTTTTATGTGGCATCCTCCAGTTTAAGATTTTGAAAATATTTTGAAAGGAGAATGTTATCATGAGCAATGGAACTGTTAAATGGTTTAGCGACCATAAAGGGTTCGGATTCATTGAGCAGGAAGATGGAGCAGATGTGTTTGTTCATCATTCAGCAATCAATGCAACCGGTTTTAAATCCCTCAATGAAGGCGACCAAGTTTCCTTTGATATAGCGCAAGGACAAAAAGGTCCTTCCGCCGCAAATGTCACTGTGATCTAACCTTATATTCTGAGTAAAAAGGGCATTCCTTCTAATATTGAGGGGATGCCTTTTTGTTTCTTTTGCATTAGTACTAGTCCTATCTGTAATTACAAAATCTTAAACCCTAAAAAATCCTGGCCAAATTCCTTTTCTTTTCATCACTATCAAGAATAACGGCCTCCGAGGTGACAGTATGGCAAAGTCAAGAGAATCATTTAAAAAGCGTAGTAAAGAATTAACAAGGAAAGAAAAGCAAGATCAAAAAAGACAACGCAAACTGGATAAAAAACTATAAAAGCCGAGGAGATTACATATCAGTTCCAGAATGAGGGAGAGAATCTATAGATTTAAATATAAAGGAGTTAAAAATGGCAGAAGCAAAAGGATTGATGAAACCGGTAAAGCTGAAAAATGAGCTGGCAGAGTTTCTGGGAGCAACAGAACTTCCCAGGACAGAGATCACCAAAAAACTATGGGACTATGTTAAAGCGAATAAACTTCAGACAAAGACTGAAAATGGAAAGCCCGAGAACGCAGGCAAGTTCATTGTGGCTGATGCGAGTTTGCTCCCGATCTTCAAAAACACAAAATCCAAAAGCAAATCAGGCAAAGTTACTGACCTTACAAATCTGAAAGAAGGCCAGACGATCAACATGATGCAGATGGCCGCTGTTGTGGGCGCAAACATAGAATAAGTTTAAAGTGTCGGGCCTGTATGGTTTTAAAAAAAGGCAAATCCATTTCATAGGGTTTGCCTTTTTTGCATTTCTGTAAGAAATACGATACATGGCATTAAAATTGAGATGGTTACACCTGTTGTCTTGGCAAGTTATGTAAATTCTCAGTTATCGAAAATTTCTTTCGCTGGATTAAAAGTGGCTCACAATATTAAAGTTTAAGATTATATAGAATCGGCATAACCACGATAATATAAATGAAAAGTGGGATATATTACATACGAGATGAAAGGTATAATGTCAGATGATGGGACAGTTGTTACCTGTCAAGAAAGCGGAGAGGGCTCTCCACTCTTAATAGTTCATGGAATCTCATCAGTTCACCATAATTGGCAATTTGTGGCCAACCAGTTGATGAATCATTTTAAAGTTTATGTAATGGATAGAAGGGGGCGCTGTCAAAGCGGAGATCATCCTGAGTATTCCATCGAAAAAGAATTCGCAGATGTTGCTGCCATTCTGAATTCTTTTGACGATCCAGTCTATGTGTTAGGTCATTCTTTTGGAGGTCTTTGTACTTTAGGCGCGAGTTTGCTTGTATCAAATATTCGGGAACTAATACTTTATGAACCGGCTATCGCGTTTGATCCAAAGGGGCTGGCAATTTGCGATATAATGGAATTTTTGTTGAAATCTAACCGGCCGGAAGCGGCACTAAAGCTCTTTATGAAACAAATTGTTAGTATGTCTGATGAAGAAATTGAGTTTGCGAAGAATCAACCTGAGTGGAAGGAGCGATTAGTTGCGGCACAAACAATTCCACGTGAGATTAGAGCTCTTATCCATTACAAATATTCAGCAGAATCCTTTAGCAGTATACGGATACCAACTACGCTATTTGTTGGGGAAAACAGTTCCGAGATTCTTAGGAACATGGCTTCTAAAGTTCAGGCGACGATACCCGGTTCCAAAACAGTAGAGTTGCCGGGGCAAGGGCATATCGCCATGCTTACAGCGCCTGACATGCTCGCTGAACAGGTATTGAAAACTTTCCAGAACAGTGAATTATAGAATAACAAGCAAGTGGAGCAGATGGCTATTATCTTGCGTCTTGAATCAAAGTAAAACGAAAAATGATAACATAATAGGATTCGTATGGGTCACAACCAGTTGAAACGAAAGTTAAATTTGTATCCTCCGTATTGGGGTACGGGCATCGTCATTAAAAAAGTTTCTCCTGATTTTAAAGAGATCATCGTTCAGATGAAGATGACATGGTATAATCGTAATTATGTCAATACTCATTTTGGGGGGTCTTTATATTCAATGACAGATCCTTTTTTTATGCTCATGTCGATGTAAATCTTAGGAAAAGAATACATCGTTTGGGACAAAGCGGCCTATATCGATTTTATCAAACCAGGCAGGGGAACTGTGACGGCAAAGTTCGTCATCGACAAAGAACAAATTGAGGATATTATCGTAAAAACTGCTCATGGACAAAAATATCTTCCAAAGTTCACCGTTGATATTGTGGACCAGGCGAACAATAAGATTGCCCGCGTAATTAAGACATTGTACATTCGAAAAAAATGAAACATGGCAGGGAACTGTCGGGACGTCCATAAACAAGTAAATAACTCGACAAATAGATGTATAAAGGCCGCTAATATATCAGGTGCCGTACTTTCATATCAACAAAAAGATCCGATGATAATCATTGACAGCAAATCATTACCCATACCGGTGCTCGCCACCGGAAAGGGCTGGCTGGTGGTGGATAAACCCGCAGGCATTACCGTGCACAACGAACCCGGGCGAGATATTTGCTCCTTGGCATCTGCGTTTATTCAAAAAGAACCGTCCGTTTTAGCTCAGATAGATATGGACTCGGATTTCAGAGTCAATCCTGTTCATCGACTCGACAAGGAGGCAA
>Ga0307991_1002536_pt1 | contig 12314 bp, 10 predicted proteins | sample EllFjometagen131_FD_203146 | JGI IMG/M metagenome (GOLD analysis project Ga0307991, IMG submission 203146) | Marine microbial communities from Ellis Fjord, Antarctic Ocean - #131 | ecosystem: Environmental > Aquatic > Marine > Unclassified | place: Southern Ocean | collected 2014-10-08 | reverse complement strand
TTTGAATGTATTGTTATTGTTACCCGGAAAGCTATAAATGCGTTTTTCAGCAAAAGGCATTAATAATGGAGATAATTCTACTTCAGCAGCTTTGAACGATGAATCATATTCAAAATTTGCATAAGCTGAACTTTCATTCCATGCGACAGCACCGACAGGTTTCCCCCAAAGTGTAACTTCTGCTGTATTGATACTCACCACTCGCCCCCGAAGTCATTATTATTGTCATTATTTCTAGCACGTTGTCGTTGCTTTTTCTCCTCTTTAGCCAAAGCTAAAGGAGAAAGTTGTTGTTCAAATTTAAAGCTATTAAAAACATCAAGCCGGTTTAGGGCTCGCAGGATTTGCACTAAAGAGATCAGATTGATCGGCTGACCTTTTTCGGCTTGAACAAGGGTCCAGCGATTGATCCCCGCATGTTTTGCAATTTCAGCCTGTGTTTTATTTTGTGCCAGTCGTTCATTTTTAATAAATGTCCCAAGCTGTTCAATGATCGCACGGTCACTCATCGAAAGTCTGTTTGTGTTGGTATTAGCCATCATAACCTCATAAATAATACAATAGTGTTGGTAAATACAAACAATATTAATCAATATGTACGAAGAGTGCAAGAAAAATGTTTATAATGGTGGGATAAGCCAACAGTAATAAATAATAGTGATATTAGTGTTGGTATAATCCAACATGCTGGCATGCAATGTGCATTTTTTTAAATTTAAATATTCGACGCATGAAAAATATTTTATATCTTTTCTGTCATCTCGACTAAGTCCGCCGATAGGCGGGCGCATGGAGAGATCTCAAATACAAGTGCACGAACGAGTGATCGAAGTTTGAGATTTCTCCGCTCATCCGCCAGCTGGCGGATCCGGTCGAAATGACAGATAAAGCAAACCCAGCCTTCGCTGAAGCTATGGCATGATTCCCTTCTTTTCTTTGCTTAACCAAAGAAAAGAAGCAAAAGAAAGTCCCCGCTTCGCCAAGGCTACGCAGGGCAGGCAACCGCTGCCCGACTTTGGCTAAAAATCCTTTTTGTTCGGTAAAATGCTGAGCGGGATTCGCCTTGCTCACCCCAGCATTTATTAACCCTCACTCATCGGATTTTCTTTACGCGTCGTCGCGAGGCGGGCGCATGGAAGAAGTAAACAGTAAACAGTAAGTAGTAAGTAGTAAGTAGTAGGCAGTAGACGGTAAGCAATCTTATTTCTAATCACTCAATCAGTCTGCTATCCATCATCCTCTTCTTCGCTAAAGCTTCGAAGAGCAGGCATCATTCATAATTCATCATCTTACGCTTCCCACCAAGCCTTAAATTCTCTTCTTTGTGCCTCTGTGGTACTTCGCGCCTCCGTGTGAGGTCTTTTCTTTATTCCAACCTTGTGATCATTTCCTGAATACGATCAATTACCGGCATGACGGCACGATCATAGTTGGACAGCACGATCACGGTATAACCCAGTTTGGGATAGATGTCCATTTGTGCATCCACGCCTGGTGCACCACCATTATGACCAATGATACGTTGACCATTGACGTAGAATTCCCCAAAGCCATAAGCAAATTTCAGATCGGGTAGAGGCTTCATGCCCGGAAGCGTAGGTGGTTTGGAAACACTGACTTTTCCGCGCGATATGGTCTTAAAGTTCTTTTTCGAGATCAATTTGCCTTTTTGCAGGGCCAGTGAAAATGTCAACAGATCGGTTGCGCTGGAAAATGCACCGCCGGCAGACGTGCCTTTGATCCCGATCATACGTTTATTGTTCACCCGTCCGGGCGGAGCCTTGAGCAAAGCGTATCCGATGGCGGCATTGGGATTGACCTGGTCGCCCTCATCAAAAGCGCTAAAGCCCATGCCGGCCGCTTTGAAAATATGCGTGTTGATATAATTGTAATAGGACTCACCTGAGAGTTTCTTGATCACCGCACCCAGTAAAATGTAGCCGTAATTGCTGTACTTAACATCTGTGCCGGGTTCAAAAAGCAAGGGCTCATATATGTTAAGATCCACATAAGCTCGAATGGTTTTAGCAGTATCTTTCATGGCAAAAAAGCCGGGAGCCGCGAACATGTTTCCAAGTCCAGAAGTATGGGTCAGCAATTGTTCAATAGTGATCTTGCCGAAGATCTCCTCGGACAGAGTGGGCAGGATGCTGACAAGTTGATCCTTGTAAGAGAGTTTTTTATCCTCCACCAGTTGCGCAATGGCGACCCCGGTGAACATCTTACCCATGGAGGCGATGTCAAAGGATGTTTCGATGGTATTGTCGATATCATTTTCCATATCGGCCTTTCCGCAGACTTTTTGAAATACGATCTCATCATTTTGCGCAATAAGCACCACGCCGGAGAAGCGGTCCGCCTGTGCCAGATCATCAATAAAGGTCCCCAGTTCGGACAAAGATGCCGCATCAATGGAAAGTGATTTGGCCGATAAAGCCGAAGATAAAATCAGCAGGCAACCCAAGATAAAAGGAATATGTTTTTGTCTCATTATCCTTTCCTCCTCTAATACGTATTTAATAGTAAAGTAAATTCATACTAAAGGCTCTAACAGGCGAATGGGGAATAATGTTTCCAATTTCTTGTCATCTCGACTAAGTCCGCCGGTAGGCGGGCGCATGGAAAAAGTAAACAGTAAGTAGTAAGTAGTAAGTAGTAAGTAGTAGGCAGTAGACGGTAAGCAATCTTATTTCTAATCACTCAATTAGTCTGCTATTCATCATCCATCATTCATAATTCATCATCTACGCTTCGCGCCCAGCCCTAAGAAGAAATCAAATCGATCTCAGAACAAGGAACACCGATATGTGATTTATGATGTAAATATTCACTTCGAAGTTCAAAAATCGTTAATCCTTGTTCGATATTCAAGTTTGCGTCGTCGCGAGGCGGGTTTTAATATCTTGTGTCCAGTGTAACAATAGTTTAGTGTTCTTAATTGTTAACTGTCCTTTGCCTGCCCTGCGAAGTTTCAACGAAGCGGGTATGGAAGCAGTAAGCAGTAGACGGTAAACAATCTCATCTCTAATCACTCAATTAGTCTGCTATTCATAATCCATCATTCATAATTCATCATCTACGCTTCGTCCCAAGCCTTAAATTCTCTTTTTTGTGCCTTAGTCTTCCTTTGCGCCTCTGTGTGAGGTCTTTCCTACAGCTGAAATCCCGTATAATATATCCCAATAACTTCCCCCATCTTATCAAAGATCGGTTCATACCCGGTCTCATACATTTTACCCAGGATATCGACCATGCCGTAGAAAGGTTTGCCTTTGAGGATCTTTTTGATTACCGGACCGTCGGGATCCAAAATAGTGCCCACGGCGCGATGGGTTTTGAACATGATATCAGTACTAACGCGGACGAATTTATCGCCCTGTTTTTCAAAGAAGGTGGCGGTACAGCCGTACTTGGCCGAAATGGCATCCACGATCTCAAAATTTTCATTGATCTTCATTTTACCAAAATATAGAACATCACCCACAGTAGTGGGTTCTCCCAGTTTTGCCGCCATGGTGCGCATTTCAACTAAAGAGTCTTTGATCTCCGTGTCATGTGCCATTTTTGTGCACTCGGCTAATCCAAAAACAAGCAGGATAGCCACAAGTAAAGAAAAACCCCGTAATATGTTTCGTTTCATTTTTATTTCTCCGTGTTGATTATTTAATTCTGGATTAATGTAAGGGATTTGGATAAAGCATGGAAGTAAAAAAAGAGGGGACGCCTGCCAGCCGAAGCTTTTCAAAGCGAAGGTTGGAGGATGGGAGAGTAGGAGAGTGCGAAGTCATTAGTTATAAATTAAAATGGTAGTTCTTCCTCACTTTCTGGTAAAACGAGATTGTTTTTACTAGGAAGAAATTTTTTCTCATAATAATTAATTAGGAACAATCCAATAGAAGAAATAACATTTATAACAAATTTTGCATAAAGAGGATCATCTATCATATAGTCATTTTCTGTTTTCCCATGTCCTATGGTATTAGCACTTCTTATGTGTTCAATAGTCTGGCAACATTTTAATAATGAAGACCCAATGCTTTTAATACTCTTATCTAAGTCTTTTACAGGGAAATAATTAAATTCTTTTAGTATATGAATCGTTAAATCATAAAGCGTATTTTTATTATTACATTTAGCAACATAACCATCATTACATATTTTTTTAATTATAGATTCAAGGGCGGAGTTTGCCATTAAAATAGAAGTGTCTGGGTTATTATATATATTATCATAGGCTTTGTTAAAAATATCTGCTGCAGTTTCATATTTGTCAGCTAAAATACCTTTGATTTCAGGTACCGCATATATCACATCGGGCAATTCAAGGCCTAAATCAACAGCAATCTTTAATAATAGTTCTGGATCAGCAATAGAATGCAATGTTTTAGTTAAATCAATTTCATTTTCTTTTTCATCTTTATAGTAAATATTAAAATTATATGGGAAAAAATTATCTCTTTCATCTATGATTTCTTGCCAATGCTGGATATAATACTTAACATTTTTATATTTACTTGTTTCAAATTTCTCCCATAATTTGTCCTCAATATTTTTTATTAAGGTCATTAGATACATTGGTGATAATTTATTCATTTTTTATTTCCTGTAATTATTTCTTCCACAATTCTATTTCATTGTAGTTATCTGGGAAGCCCATCTTCTCTTTTAATGAAAAAGGAAAGGAAACATCAAATTTGCTTATAATGTTTTCCAATTCTTCGGGAATATTTATTGATAAACTAAATTTATTGGTTAAAAAATTCAACATTGAAAAGGTTACAAATAATTTATTTTCTCTATCAGTTAGAAAGCTCCATGAACGCTCGTCTGGAACTAAGGGCTTAATAGCCCAAGATCTGTTCCATATCCTACAATGATGTGCACACATATTTCTAATATATGTCAAGTGATGAAGCCAAGATTTAACAACCGGTCTTTTTACGCCAAATTCGCTTGATAAATCTTTCTGATCAGGGGCTTTCATCCCGGAAAACATATTTGACAGTCCTCCTAATGACATTATTTCAGTCACCATCCAAATGGGTAAATCTTCGTTATCGGTATAGGTGTCTTTGTAATGTTTAATAAAGATTTCATTTGACCTGTCAATTTCATCTTTAATTTTTGTTATCCACTCATAATATTTGAAATCAAGACTAAAATTTAAGAAATCAATATATCCTCAGGGACCATACTTTTGGCCAAAATAATATGCCATCAATGCACGCAGTTGTATTTCGATTTTTTCTAAGACATCATAAAGAAATGTTCTTAATTGACTATCAAAATCACAGAGCTTCAGTATGTCAGAGAAATGTGTATTATTATTAAACCTGTCTTTTATATCTTGAAAAGGAATACAATAACCACTAAATCTATAATAATTAAATTTCTTGAGATATTGTTCAGCTTCTTCTTTGTTTTCTACAATTAATCCGCGATCAATTAGTATTTGTAATTGCTCAGAATATGTTTTGAAAGTTTTATTATACTGCATATAAAAAACCTCCTAATTTGAGCATTGTTAAGAGGCTTAGGAGGTATGTTCGAATCAATATACTCCCAATATTTGCTCTTGTCAAGTGTTTCTTGATAATGTCAAGTTTCATATTATTCCTGTTTTTTACCCAAAATATTCCTGCGATAAAGCATTAAAAAGTGTATCAAATCCATTTTTTGACTTTATAAAATTCTTTTTTTGGCTTTCAACAGCATTTATAATTTTAACAAATTTATCCTGTAATGGTTTTGGTGGGATTTTAAGCTTTATGTCTTTAATTAAAGTGATGTTTAAACCTGCCATGATCGCCCCGCGAGTTTTTCCTCGAAGTTGACTAACAACATCAGGATCATTTTGGAAGGAGTAATTTATAAAATATGGATCCACTAGATTTTGATTTAATGTAATGCATGCTAAATGTTTTGTATTAATCGCTGAAAGTATATTTTCTGGTACGATAGCGGATCTGCCCAAAGTACCCATAATTGTAATAATTAGATCATTCGGATATACTGTATATCTTTTTAATTGCTCATATTTCTCTTTTGTAATAAACCTTCGTTGTTTCCATTTAAATTCATTATTTACTGCATTATCTATTCCAAGTACAGCAATACCACTATCTACAAATTCACTATGTAAAAGATTGCTGCCAAAAGGACCTGTTCTCATGCTGCCCTTTTTATTTTTCGCTATTTCGTGAATTTTTAAAGTATCCCAATTTGAATTATAGGTTTTTAACATTTCCCAAAATACTGAGCGTAAATAATCATCGAGCAGATGGATGGATTCTTGGCGTTGTGTAATTATAGAATCAATTTTGTCTAAAATATTAACAACACTGTTTTGAATATCAAGATCCACAACCGGTAATTTAATGTCCGAAATATATTTCTTTGAAATATGTTTAAGACCTGCTCCCTGAAAGCCCTTTTCAAGCAAGCGCATGTTGGATTTTAGATAATAATAGTAATATTTGGTGTTAAAACTTTCGGTTTGAGGTTTTGCTACCAAACAATCAGTTGAAACTGAAAAGCGTCTGTTTTCAAAGTGAATGCTTGGATTACCGCCAGTTCCAAAAATTAGGCTATCGCCGTCAAAAAGGAAATCATCATACCATTTTACTAAAGAATTACTTGAGGTATAAAATGGATATCTCGCTTCAGGTAAACCGTCACCGGCTTTGATTTTCGATTTTGTCTGAAATTTAAAAAAATGTGAAAGTGGTATCATGTTCATATTATTCACTAATCAATTGCTTTTTAAGTTCAGCTAAACCAATCATAATATCATCTTCAATTTTTTCAATTTTTTCCAATATCACGTCTGGTTTTTCATATTCTGGTACTACATAGGGGATTTCTTTATATCGGTTAATACTCAAATCTAGGTTGTTATTTTTGATTTCTTCAACCGGGATAAAGAAATGTTTGGCTGTGCGGTCCTGGTTATCTTCTTTGTGTCTATTTTGCCAGTGTTGAATTATGTCGGGCAAGTCGCTGTTGTCTATTTTGTCGCGTTTATCATCCAGTGAGTAACCGTCGGCTTGCATATCGTAAAACCAAACATTTTCTGTTGTGCCACTTTTTACAAAAATAATAATATCCGTACTAACACCGGCATAGGGTTTAAAAACACCGCTTGGCATGGAGATTACACCTTGGAGCTCGCAATCGTCCAAGAGCATGCCGCGCAATTGTTTGTGCGCGTTACTAGACCCAAATAAGACACCATCCGGTACAACAACTGCTGCCCGACCACCAATTTTAAGCGAATTGATAATTCGGTTGGTAAAAAGCAATTCCGTTTTGGTGGTTGAAAGTGCTAAGCTTTCATTAATATCGCTTTTATCAATACTTCCTTTAAAGGGAGGGTTAGCCAGAATACAGTCGAAGGTGTTATCCTGATTATATTTTTTAGACAGGGTATCGGCTCGTTCGATATTCGGATGATCAATGCCGTGAAGGATAAGGTTCATTAAGCCAACACGAACCATAGTAGAATCAAAATCATACCCAAAAAAAGTGTTTTCTTTTAATTGTTTCCAAAGGCGTTTATCTGTCAATTTGTCGGCGGCAAGTCCCCGCATAAATCCATCCTGATCGACAAAGCGTTTGTCTTCTTGTGTCATTTCTTTAAGTATGTGAAGGTAAGCGCCTAGTAAAAAACCCGCGGTACCACAGGCCGGATCACACATTGTATCACTAATCTTGGGATCAGCCAATTCGCACATTAGGGCAATGATGTGCCGGGGCGTGCGGAACTGTCCGTTCTTGCCCGAGGAAGAAATTTCGTTGAGTAGAAATTCATACATATCTCCCTGTGGGTCGCTGAAAGTTTGTCCGCTTTTTTGTTCCTTGTCGATCTCCATGTAAAGCTGGTCAATGATGTTGACTGCCTCAACCAACAAAGAAGGTTTTGGTATAATAAACACAGCATCTTCCATATGCTTGGTAAATGCCGAGTCATCTCCGCCCAGTTGTTTAATGAACGGGAATACACGCATTTGAACATGTTGCAGCATGTCGCCGCCTTCCATCTGTTTGAAATGCGACCAGCGTAAATTGCTTTTGTCAATTATTTCCTTGCTTGGAAGTTCAAAGTCGCCTTCAAATATTGATTTATAGTTGTCCCCCGTAAACTCAGCGGCTAATTGGGCGTTGCGATCCATTTCATCCAAACGGCGCATAAATAACAGATATGAGATCTGTTCAATTGCTGTTAGGGGATTGGAGATACCACCGCTCCAGAATTTATCCCATAGTGATTTAATTAAAGATTTCATTGTGTTTGATAACATTAATTATTCCTTTTTAATATCCACTTTGCGGCACGACCAATGCCGGTGCTTTCAATAATATCTTCGTCTCTTAATTGTCTCAGAACATTCCGGATCATATCGCGGCTAATACCGGGGCATGCGCTTTCAATGTCCGAAATAGCAAAGGGTCCCACTTTGCGCTTAACCGCGTCTTTAATTTGTTCGGTTTTTGTGGCCCCGCTATCCGGAATGGCCTCAATACGCTCCTCAAATTCTTTATATGCTCGAAGCATAACTCCCCAAAAATAGTCCAGCCAAGGGTAAATATTATGTTTTCCTTCGTGCCAACCACGAGAACTCTCTTCCAGAACCTCATAATAGCTTTCTTTCGATTCTTCAAATATACGCTCAAGAGATATATATCTACCAACATCATATCCGAATTTATAAAGCAGTAATGATGTTAATAAACGAGAAACACGTCCATTTCCATCAGAAAAAGGGTGAATGCATAGAAAGTCAAAGACTGTTATAGGGATTAAGATCAATTCCTCATATGCTTCAGTAATAGAGAGATTTAAATACTGTCCAACCAAGGTATGCATTGCCGAGGGTGTTTGGACTGCCGAAACAGGTTTAAATCTTACCTTGACAGTTCCGTCGGGAAATCTTTCGATAATTTGATTATCATTCATTTTCCAATGCCCTCCTTCGGTACTATGATAGCGATAGATCAGAGAATGTAATTGTAGTATGACATTTTCTGTGAATTGCATATGTAACCAAGAATCGTGTATTAGGTTTAGGGCATCGCGATAACCGGCGATCTCTTGTTCAGAACGATTTCTAGGGGTGGTTTTTTCGGCAATAATATTTTCTATACGTTTGGGTGGGGCGGTTACGCCTTCCAGTCTATTTGAAGATTCAATTGATTGGACTATTGCCACCTGTCGTAATGTTTCGAGAATTTCAGGTTTTTGTTTTGAGTAAAGTGTTTGCCTGCCTCGGTGTTCGCCAAGGCGTTTTAATACAGTAGTCTCTTCTGTTGTGAAACGAAGATTGTCAAGATAAGAAGATTTAAGTGAATTCATACATATCCCCACGTTGTTTATAGGGTAATGTAAACCATAAAGGGGGTAATGTCAAGCACAATTTACCCCATTTAGTATTCTATTACCCTATTAAAGCGTTAGGATTTGAAAATGAGAAATAATTTCGTCTATTTCGGAGGGATTGAAAAGTCCACGTATTCCTTGCGGGTGTAGTTGTGTAAAGGGAGCGCTAATTAAGTCGCGTTTTTGAGCGCTGCCTTTTTGCAGAATAAAAGACTTCAGCACCATAAGAAAGCGAATCTGGTGTTCGCTAAAAACATTATGCGAGCGTATAAAGGCATCAAATAATTCTGAAATGGTTTCGAAAAAGGAGGATACCGGTTTAATGCCTAAGATATGTTTGATAAATTCAATGAACGATGCCTGTTGATTGTCGTAAATTTTACGAAGATTTTCTTCACTAACGTTGGGATATCGTTCTTTCAGAAGTGTTGCTAAATCGTTGATCTCTTCATCCGAAATATCCTCACCCAATATAATCTTTTGCAGTACCGGGTTTGTCTTAATCAGCTCTTGGATAGTTTTTTCAACTTTTAATTTATAGGCATTAATGTTCATACTCTCATGCTGAGGACCAAATTCAATATATTCTTTTACTTCAAGCAAATCTGTTAGATTGGTTTTGATCAACTTGTTTACGACTTTCTGTCTGTATCGCATTAAGGGAGCCAGTTTTGCAACAATTTCATCATAATCATCATCAGAGGTTTTAATCCAAAATGTCTTGCTGAGAACACGACGGATAAAGTCCTTCTTGCGAGCAACAATATTGACTGTTAGAGGAAGGGAGTCTATTTTTTCAAGAACACTCTCTTTGATAAGGTCGTACTGCTCCATGTTACCATCAATTTTGGCAATAGAAAGCTCAAGTAAATCAAGTTCGAACCGCATAGCTTTGAAATCGGATTCCGACAACGCTCTCATTAAGGGAGCGATATGGTCTTGAAGATAAACAATCTTTTCAGGATTGATCCGCTTGAAAAACTCTTCATCCTTTGTTTGATCGATAAATTCTTGTCCCTCTAAAGTGACGACAGAATTTTTTGGAAGAGATATAATGTCTTGAATAATTTGCGTGGAAACTTTATTGACGATATCCGTAAGTTCTTGTTCTAAGGCAAGAGAAAGTTTATTTACTCTGGCATGAAACAACCTGACAGGCAATGGCAATTGCGGATTGGGTTCTTTTCCTTCAGGCCGCAACTTGAAATACTCGAAATTTTCCCAGCAATCCATGATTAGAAATTTATCTTTTTTGGGACACCAAGGTTTTATTTTATCAGGGTTTAAAATTCGCGTTCCTCGTCCAATCATCTGCCAAAATTTCGAATAGGAGAAAACAGGCTTGGCAAACACTAGATTAACGATTTCCAGAATGTCAATACCTGTGTCAAGCATATCCACGCTGATCGCAATTCTAGGCATATCCTGATTTTTAAAACGGTCAAGAATTCCACCTTTGCCATGAACACCGCGAATATCTGAAATGATTACCTCCGCTAATCGTCCCCTATATTCAGGATAAAGAGCATTAAAGACATCACATAAGCGATATGCATGTTTTTTTGAGATAGCAAAAAAGATAGTTTTTCCAGGTAAAACACCATTTGGATCCTTGATACATTCTTCCATGAACTCCCGCACGATTAGAGCATTGGTTCCTTTGTTGCTGATCTTTTTTTCCAACTCTGTTCCCGAAAAGTCGATTTCTTCAGGATCTCTACCTTCAGCAAGTAATTTTCGCCTATCATGATCTGCGATGGTTTTGCTATTGATTCCTTCTTGTTGGAATTTTGTTCTTATTTTGAAAGCCTGAAAATTGGAAAGATAAGGGGGTATGTTTTTTAGTGCTTCTTCATAGGTATAGGAAAAGCTAGGCAGTCCGTTCTCACATTCAAAAAGTAAAAATGTATTATGATCAACATGATCTTTAGGCGTTGCGGTCAATCCCAACTGCATTGCATCGAAATAATCAAAAATGTTTTTGTATACGTTGTAAATCGATCGATGGCTTTCATCTGCAATAATGATATCAAAGAAATGTGAGGAGAGGGGACACTTTTCTTGTTCAATAATATTGAGCATGGTGGGGTAAGTAGTTACATAAACCCGTCGATCTTGTGCAAATTTGTACTCTTTTTGCTTTGGCCAAACAGGGGCGTTAGGTAGGTGTTCTGCAAAAGCTTCAAGCGCTTGTTTTTGCAGGGCTATTCGATCAACAAGAAATAATACACGTTGTACACGATTGGCACGCATTAGCACATCGAGCAGTGCCATAGCGGTTCTTGTTTTACCTGTTCCAGTCGCCATAACAAGGAGAAATTTACGTCGTTGATTTTCAATGTCTTCAAGGACTTTTCTGATTGCCTGCATTTGAAAAGGTCTGCCCGCAATTTTTGTATCGATCATTTCGACAGAAAGCGGTTTTATCTTATCACGCTGGAATTGTATACGTTCAAGATCTGAGATGGTTGGAAAATTAAAGATTTTTCTGGGTGGGTAACGCTCCGAATCCCAGAAAAAATAGTCAAACCCGTTTGTATAAAAAACAAAGGGCATAAACCCGATATTATCTTTAATTTTTTCTGCGTAATTAAGAGCTTGAAGTTTGCCTTTTTCAGCATCAACAGATGTCCGTTTTGCTTCAACTACAGCAATAGGTTTTCCATTTTTACCCAACAAAGCATAATCGGCAAAAAGATGACCTTCGTAAGGTCTTTCGGGATCTTGAATAGTTGGAATAGATTTTGTCCAGATATCAAGTTCTGTCGTAACTAAAAGCGGGTCATTAACCTTCCAGCCGGATTGATCCAGCTTTTTGTCAATTAGGTCTCTGCGTGTTTTTGCTTCGTTTCTATCCATTGTACTTAGGCGTTAATTCAAGATAATAATATGTAGATAATATTCGAACTTAGCAAACGGAAATTAAAACAGTAGATTT
>Ga0307991_1002535_pt1 | contig 12315 bp, 8 predicted proteins | sample EllFjometagen131_FD_203146 | JGI IMG/M metagenome (GOLD analysis project Ga0307991, IMG submission 203146) | Marine microbial communities from Ellis Fjord, Antarctic Ocean - #131 | ecosystem: Environmental > Aquatic > Marine > Unclassified | place: Southern Ocean | collected 2014-10-08 | reverse complement strand
CCTAAATGAGAATTGATTATCTGATTAATTTTATAATCTTTTTCCGCTTTACTTAAAATAAAATTATCAACTTCTTCTATAAGAGTAATTTTTTCTTTACTCTCTACACTTAAATAAGAAAAGACTAAGGATCTAAGTATATCTTCTCTAATTTTAGTATGATTTAAATATTTAGAATAAGTTAGATATAAATTATCAGAAGACATGTAGATATCGTTAGAAGAGTTTAAGAGAAATGAGCTCATATCCATAGCTAGGTCATCATTTTTTAGATCAATGGTAAAAATATTGGTGTAATTATAGTTTTCGTAAGGCTGAGGTAAGTAATACATATTAGGCATTAAACAATTTTCAGCATCATCACAAAAAACAGACACCTCCTTATCACCTTCTAAAATTTGAGGAAAAAACTTATCAATATCCGTATAGGCTGTATGATTATAATAATTAGTAATCATATACAACTTACCCGATGCTAATCTAGAATCGCTATAATTTCCTTCAAATTTCCAATCTTTAACTAACTTAGGTTCAACTAAATTAGAGATATCAAAAACCTTTAAGAATGTATAATTACTTCTAGGAATAAAACCTAAATTATTTATTCTTTTAGTATTATAGAAATTATTAGCTGAGCCAAAAATAATTAAATAATCATCTTGTAAATAAAGATTGGTAGCTCGATTATCTAATTTAATTACCGATTTTAACTCTGAGCTTTCTGCGGGATAGCCTTTTAGCAAAAATACATTATTACCACTACTTACAAAAATACCCTCTCCATTAGTTTTTACAATATCCGCTTCATCAATGCCTTTAACCTGGACATTAGTTTCGGAATAATCTCCACCACCGGCAGCTTCTCGCATTACCGAATCTGAAGACAAGGCACTATCTTTCATATTTTCCAACCCCATGATAGGGGCAGTTCTCATAAGATTATAATCATTAACATTTTGGACTGAAGCAGAATTTACATTTTCCTCTAAAAATTGTTTAATCTCTTCTTTTGAATTAAATTTCTTCATTGAAGCCATCTCTTCTTCATCTTTAACATTATCCATATCATTACTATCAACCACAAAATCTGGATTATTAATTTTATTTGGACCATCTACTCTAGTTTGTTTTTGGTTATTTAAACTACAACCACCCAAAGAAACACCTATGGCTAAAAATAAAATTAAAATAGCTAATTGAGTTTTTTTCATACTTTTTTATATTTAATAATTTTTTATTTAAGCAAAGCTTTTAGCATCCATCTCTTCCCAGTCATTAAGATCTAAATTGAAACGATAAGCCAACATTTTATTAGCTCTCTCGCTGTCACTATAGACATAGTCCACTTTAGTTTCAGATCCTATTCTTTTAGAGTAAGTAGTCTTTTTGTCTAAAACTACTGGCTTAGAAACAAGCTCTAAGCGAAACTTACCCTGTTCGGTACTAAAAACTATGTAATCAACATCAACGCCACCATCATCTTCTAAGTGTTCACTGCCAGAATTTAAAACATCAAAATTATCCTTAATATTACCAATAATTTCTTGCCATCTATCTAAAGTCATATATAAAATGGTTAATAATAATTGTTTATATTATATCATATAAAAGATAAACAAAAAAATTAAACTTAGTAAACTATTTTAAACTCTTTTATCTTTAGTTTCTATAATATTATTTTTAACCAAAGAAAATTCACAACCACAATAATCTTGACGATAAAGATTAAGTTTCTTTGATAAAATAACACTTTTTTGACAACCATGGGATTTTTTAAAGTTTTCTCCTTTATATTCTAAATTAAATTTCTGAGCAATTTCTTCTCCCATATTATTTATCAAATTAGCATCCTTGTGAGTACTCATAGTTAAGGTGGAAGCAAAATAGTCAATTTTTCTTTTTTTAGCCTCCTTAGCAGTTTCTTTAAGTCTATCTCTATAACAAATATAACAACGCTTCCCTTTTTCAGGTTCAGTTTCATAACCCTTAACTTTTTCCAACCAAAGCTTATGATCGTAGGCAGAAGCTATAGTTTTTAAACTAAATTCGTTAGCCACTCTATTTACATCTTTCAATCTTTTCCTATACTCCTTCAAAGAATAAATATTAGGATTGTAATAAAAAAATATCACTTGATACTTTGAACTTAAAATCTCTGAGGCTACATAAGCTCCACAACCAGCACAACAAATATGAAGTAATAGCTTAGGTTTTTTTTGTCTTTCTTTTTTTTCAAATAGAGTAAAAAATATGACTATAGCCAACATTAAGATAATTAAAGTAAGTAGTAAATAAAATTTTCCCAAACTTTGAAAAAATAACCCCAAAATACCAAAAATAAGGGCAAAGCTATAGAAAACTAAAACTGATTTAACTTGACCCCAACCCAAAGAAAGAAAACGATGATGTAAATGCTTCTTGTCTGCAACTTTAAAGGGATTATTTCCAGATAAAATTCTTCTAAAAATTGTCCAAATTACATCCATAATCGGTAGAGCCATTACCAAAAGAGTAATAGCTATTTTACCCCCAGATATAATAGCCAACACACCTAGTAGATAGCCCAAGAGTAAGGACCCTCCTTCACCTAAAAATAGTTTAGCTGGATGCCAATTTAAAATTAAAAAACCTAAGCAAGCAGCTGCTAGAATTAGAGCAGCTAAACCAATATCAGGCTGATAATATTTAGTAGTTATTGTAAAAAGAAAAATAATTAAAGAACCAATTAAGGTAAGACCAGAGACTAAACCGTCTAAACCGTCTAAGAGTTTAGTAGTATACATCATGCCCAAAAGCCAAAGAAAAAGAAAAATATTAGATAAAGTTAAAAAACCCCAAATAGATATAGAGTTAAGAGATATTATAGACCCCGATGGTCCACTTATTTGGCCTATCTCTACCCCACCTAAAATTAATGAGATTATCGCTAAAATAGGAAAGATTATCTGATACCTAGGTTTTAAATTAAATTTATCATCTAAAATGCCGCCTACAACTAGAAAACTAGCTCCAATAAATACTGATAACCAGTGACTATGTCCTAAAACGCCTTGAAATAACTGTTCTTTAAAAATAAAAGAAAAAAAGAAAAAAACTAAAAAAATAGCTACGCCTCCCATTAGAGGTACTTTCTTTAAATGTATTTTTCTACCAGGCTTAGGCCAATCTACTATTTTAAACTTTAAAGCCACTTGCCTAACTACATCACTTAGAAAAACACTGGTGATAAATACTGCTATAAAAATTGTAAGATATTGCCACCACAACATGTAATTTATAATTATTACTTGACAAAGTATATTATATATGCTATTATATTTATATAATTAACGTTTCTTAAAAAAGGAGGAAAAATGTTTATAGGTACTATTGGTGTAATTTCATTATTTGCTTTTTCAGCTTTCTACGCCGTAAAAGTCACAAAGGCATAAAATGTGACAAAAAATAAACCAAACAGTCTTTCAAAAAAAAGACTGTTTTTTTTATACTTAAATAACTAATTATATAATAAGGTATATTTAAGCTTTTGACTAGTAAAAAAACCGCCTACAAAATAAAGCGGTAATTTGACTACCCTAATTAAATTATAATTCTCTGCCCTCTATAACCTCAATTTCAGCTTGATCATTTATATAGACCACGTCACGACGTTTTAATTTTTTAGCTAAAAATAAGTTAGCCACTTCATTTTCTATTTTATCTTGCAACAATCTTCTCAGTGGTCTAGCACCAAACTCAGGATTATAACCTTGTTGAGATAAAATTTCTAACCCTTTATCGCTACACTTTAAACTAAAGCCTTTCTCTTCTAGACGTTTATTCATCTTATTTAACATTAACTTAGCTATAGCTAAAATATCTGCCTGACTTAAGGGTTTGAAAACTATAATTCCATCAAAACGATTTATAAGCTCAGGTCGCATTACTTTATTTAAATGATTATCTATTAAATTCTGTTTTATTATATCCATTTTTTCCTGATTTCTAACTGATTCTTGAATATATAGCGCTCCAGCATTTGAAGTAGCAATAATAATAGCATTAGAAAAATTAACCGTTCTTCCCTGCCCATCAGTTAAACGACCATCATCCATAATTTGAAGAAATAAATTTAAAATATCAGGATGTGATTTTTCTATTTCATCTAACAAAATTAAAGCAAAAGGTTTTTTTCTAACCGCTTCTGTTAAATAACCTAGCGAACCATCACTATCGCCTATCATTTTTTTAATACTATCTGGATGTTGATATTCACTCATATCAAGTCTAATCATATAATCTTCACTGCCGAAATATATCTGTGAAACAGACTTGGCTAGCTCAGTCTTACCTACACCAGTTGGACCTAAAAAAAGGAAATTAGCTATTGGACGACTACTTTCTCTAAGCTCAGTTCTACTTCTTCTTAAGCTAGCTGAAACAGCTTGCACAGCTTCTTCTTGATCTATCATGCGCTCATGAATAAATTCTTCTAAGTGAAGTAACTTATAGCTCTCATCTTCTCCAATTTGACTTACAGGTACGCCTGTCAGTTCACTAACTACATAAGACACATCTTGTTCACTGCAAATATTGTCTCCATTTTTTTGTTGTGTTCTTTGATAAGCTTGACCCGACGCTGCTTTTATAACATCTACTGCTTTAGCGGGTAAAAACTTATTTTGAATATATTTATCCGTCATTTTAACAGCTTTCTCTATGGCCTTGTAAGTAAAATAAATACCATAACGAGCCTCTAAGGCACTTAATTTACTTTCCACTATTCTAATAGACTGATTTAAAGAAGGTTCAGCTACACCTACAGTAGTTAAAAGACGACCCAAAGATGAAGATTCTAAAAAACGATTATAGTTATTAGTGGTAGCACTAGCTAGGAAAAATAAAGCTTTTTTATCTAGAGCATCAGCCAAAACTTCTGATAAATCTAAACTTTGCTCACCTCCTGAACTAATTCCTCCTAAATTTTCTAGGTTATCTATAAATAAAATTATATTACCAGCTTTATTTATTTCATAAAGGCAAGTTAACAATCTTTCTTGAGCTTCACTAGGTGAAGCTCCACTTATTAGCCTGGCTGAATCTAATTCTAAAAGTCTTTTATCTTGTAAAAATTTAGGCACCTCTTCTTTTACCATTAATTGTGCTATACCTTCAATAATAGTTCTCTTACCAGTGCCTGGCTCACCAACTAGTAATGCCCCTGCATAACCAGTTTGCCAAGACTGAAAAACTGCTTCAATTTCTTTATCTCTGCCTACACAAATTTCAAACTCATTATATTTGGCTTTAAGAGTTAAATCTCTAGAAAAAGCATTTAAAGTTGGTGTAGCCACGGCTGTAAAAGACTTATTCATTGATCCTCCAGGCTTTAACTGTGATAGCTTATTTAAAGATTCTCTATTGGCAATAAATTGTTTATCTATTCTATACCACTCCACCATATTAACTAACATATCTTTATCTATAGATAAATCATATAGAATTTCTTCAATGATCTTATCTTCTTCTAAGCATGGTACTAATAAATTCCAAGGTTCCACCGCCTCTTGTCTAAATTGATATGCTCCAATATAGGCTTTTAAACAAGCGGTATTTGCCGCCTCATTTAATTGACTAGCTAAGTTATTATCTTCAACTTCTACAGAAATTAAATACTTTTTTAGCTTATCTACTAATTTATGGGCGTCTAAATTTAATCTAACAAATAAGGCTTTAACGGTTTTATCTGACAGAAGAACCCAAAAAATATGCCTAGCACTAATATGTTTTTGTTTTAATCTTTTAGCTAATATATAAGCATCTTCTATAATCTTCTGAGCTGAAGAACTAAAATAGGTAGCTAGATCTTTACTACCTTTAACATTTAACGTCTCAACTGAGTTTAAATTTATATCCTCATCTTTATTTTTTGGATACTTTATTTTACGTTTTGAGTTAATTGCTTCACTTTTTTTATAAACAATAAAAAGAGCAAAGAATAAAGAAACTAAAAACCAAAGAATTAAAATACTCTGATATTTCCAAAACTTAATAACATCTAATATATTTTGATTAAATTCAGTATTAGCTTGTTTATAGAACCAAAAAAATAAAGCTAGCCAACCAGATATTGCTAATACATAGCAAATTAACAAGACAACCTTGTCAGTCTTTTTCTTGGCTTTTTTTAAATAAATTACAGTTTTTGAAAGAGAGCTTTGCCAAGCAAGTTTTTTACCCATAAAAACATCACCTTCATCTTTATTTTTTGTCTGATTAAAATTAAAATCTGAATTCATAAAAATTAAATTAACTGAAATAAAATACCATAAACAATTAAGGGGGGTAAAACTGCCCAAAAAATAAATAAGGCCAGTGCTAAAATTACAATAATTAACATCGCAAATCCCCTAAATACAATTTGTACTATTCTTATTAAAAAACTAATAAACCTTCCGGTAAAGTCAGTTTGTCCATACATGGGTACAAATATATTTTTAAGCCAAACCCAAAAACCCAAGGAAGCTTGTTGCCAAGAAACAAAGGCCGACAAGAAACGTCCAAAGCGCCACCAACCTACGCTATACCACCAAATAGGAAAATACAAAAAATCCCAAATAATTTGAACACTTAAACCCGTGCCTTTTAAGATTGAGCTTTTAGCCATAAATGTTAAAACAATAATCTTTTTTTCTTTTGCTTCTAGTATATCATAAATTATTAATTAGTTTAATGATTACTTAGTTACTAAAATAGTACATTTCTATTTCCCTCTTACAACTTGAAATTTAACCTTGACATAGTAAAAATTATAAACTAAAATAGCTTTAGCACTCTAATAGTTTGAGTGCTAAAAAGGTTATATAATAAAAACTAAATTGATATATAAAATATGTTTAATCGTTTCACTAACAAGTCACAAGAAGTTATAATCAACGCCCAAATAATCGCTTCAGATAATGGACAAGAAAATATTGAAGCCTTACACCTTTTAGCATCTCTTTTTCAGCAACAAGAAGGTTTAATTAAGCCTATTCTAGAAAAAATGAACATTGATCCTGATGCTATTGAAGATAAAGCTTTTTCTAAAATTGAATCTTTACCTAAGCAAAAAACTAATGCCATTAATCAAAGCAATATTAGTACTGTCCAGGGTACAGGAGAAGTGGCTACTATTTTAGAGAGGGCTAAAAAAGAAGCTAATTCAATGGGCGATGAATATATTTCTACTGAACATATACTCCTAGCTCTTATAGGTGTACGCTCCCCTGCTCAAATACTTCTTTTAAAGTACAGGATAGAATATGACACAGTATATAAACTTCTAAAAGAACTACGTGGTAGTAAAAAAATTACTGATCCAGCTCCTGAAAAAAAATATAAAATATTAGAAAAATATACTAGCAATTTAACAGAAATGGCTAGAGAGAAAAAATTAGATCCAGTTATTGGTCGTGACACAGAAATTAGAAGAATTATGCAAGTTCTACTGAGAAGAACTAAAAATAATCCCGTTTTGATCGGTGAAGCAGGCACAGGTAAAACTGCTATCATTGAAGGTTTGGCTCAAAGAATAGTAAATGGAGATGTGCCGGAAAATTTAAAAAATAAAGAGATAGTAAATTTAGATTTAGGAGCACTGCTAGCAGGAGCTAAATTTAGAGGCGAGTTTGAAGAAAGAATAAAGGCAGTGATAAAAGAAATTAAAAGCCAAGAAGGTAAGTTTATTCTCTTCATAGACGAACTCCATACTTTAGTCGGGGCAGGAGCTACTGAAGGATCTATGGATGCCTCTAACATGTTAAAACCCGCTTTAGCTAGAGGCGAACTTAGAACAATTGGAGCTACCACTACAAAGGAATATCAAAAATATATAGAAAAAGACTCAGCTCTAGAAAGACGTTTCCAACCTATTTATGTAAACGAACCCAATTTAGAAGACACTATTAATATGCTTAGAGGTATTAAGGAAAAATATGAAGTTCATCATGGGGTAAGGATAACCGATGAAGCAATTATTGCTGCGGCTAATTTATCTAATCGCTACATTAGTGATCGTTTTTTACCTGACAAAGCAGTGGATTTAATTGATGAAGCTACTTCAGCTCTTAGAATGGAAATAGATTCAATGCCGGAAGAGCTTGATTCTCTTAAACGTGAAATAGAACGATTAGAAATTACTAAAGCTGGAATAAAAACTGAAAAAAAGGAAGGGACTGTTGGTTATAGGAAAATTATTAAACAGCTTGAAACTCTAAAAGAAAAAAGTAACCAGTTAGAACTTCACTGGAAAAATGAAAAAGATATTATTACTAAAATTAGAAGCTATAAGAAAGAAATGGATGAATTAAAGATTAAAGCCGAGATTATTCAACATCGCGGTGATGACCTAACTGAAGTAGCTCGTATACGTTATGGACTAGTTCCTGACTTAGAAAAAAAGATTAAGCAAAAAGAGCTAAAACTAACCAAAATTCAAAGTAAAGGACAATATATATTAAAAGAAGAAATAGACGCTGAAGATGTTGCTAAAGTAGTAGCTCGCTGGACTGGAATTCCTGTTAGTAAAATGTTAGAGAGTGAAATAAAAAAATTAGAAAAAGTTGAAAATAAATTAGAAAAACATGTTGTTGGACAAGACGAAGCTATCCATTCAGTTTCTAATGCTCTACGTCGAAGTAGAGCGGGTATAAATGAAGAGAAAAAGCCAATTGGCTCTTTCTTGTTCGTTGGTCCTACAGGCGTGGGAAAAACTGAGTTAGCTAAAGCCTTAGCTAAATTTATGTTTAACGACGAAGGGTCTCTAATTCGCTTGGATATGAGTGAGTTTATGGAAAAGCATTCTGTAGCTAAATTAATTGGCTCCCCTCCTGGATATGTAGCTCACGAAGAAGGTGGGCAATTATCTGAAAAAGTCCGAAGAAAGCCATATAGCGTAATCTTATTTGATGAGGTAGAAAAAGCTCATCCAGAAGTTTTTAATATACTCTTACAAATATTAGATGATGGTCGCATGACTGACTCTAAAGGCAGAACAGTAAACTTCAAAAATACCATTATTATCATGACCTCAAACTTAGGTAATGAGATTATAAAGCAATATTCTATTGGATTTCAAGAAAGTGAAAATGATGCCTCTGAGGGAAAATCTAGAGACAAGGAAATGAAGGAAAAAATTGATAAAATACTTAAAGATTTCTTTAAACTAGAATTTTTAAACCGTATTGATGAAATAGTTCTCTTTAAGAGTCTTAACAAGGAAGACTTAACAAAGATTGTTGAGTTAGAATTAAAAAAGGTAGAAACAAGACTTAATAATAAGCAAATTGGAATAAATATTAGTAAACAAGTTAAAAAACTCTTAGCTGAGAAAGGTTATGATATTACCTTTGGAGCCCGACCGCTTAAAAGAATAATTCAAACTATGATTTTAGACAGCTTAGCTATGAAAATTATTCAAGGAAAGGTTAAGGAAGGCGACAAAATAAACATTGATATTAATAAAAAAGAAGAAAACCAAATCGAAGTAAAAATTAAATAATTTAACTTCTCTGCTAATAACTTCACATACAAGCAAGGATAAAATGTCCTTGCTTGTATAGTTTAAAATGAAGTTAAACACTAAAAAACTATGAAAACTATCCATAAAATAATTATTGATCATAAAAGTAGCTATTCAGTTACCGTAACAGAAATCAAATCATTTTCTGATTTAACTATTTTCTTAAATTATCTCAAAACTGATAAAAAACTAAACAAAGCTACTCACAATAGCTACGCTTTTAGGTATTTATCTAGCCAAGAAGGTAAAAGTGATGGTGGGGAAAAAGGAGCTGGTAATATAATTTTACACTATCTTCAAGCTAATAATCTAAACAATATAGCCGTGGCTATTAGTAGATACTACGGGGGGATAAAGTTAGGATCAGGCAGATTTAAAAATATAAAACAAGCTTTAGTAATTTTTTTTCAAAAAACAAACAAATATTAAAAAGACCTGAAATTTCAGGTCTATGTTACTCAAGGTGAATTTAGAATTAATTCTCCTTCATATTCTTGTTGTAGATTATCTCGATAGTTAGAAATTGACTGCCAAAAATCAAGTCCTAAGCCCTCTATGGTTTGTATTAAAGCAAAGCTTACTGTTGATTTATAAGCTATAAGCTTAATATAGATTGGCTTATTTAAAGGTAATTTAGTACCATGCTTTTCACTATCGCCTTTAGCTGAAATATAGGAATCATGGAAATATTCAAAAGACACATCTTCTATATCTCTAATAATATAACCAATAGGTGAATCTAATCTATTCTCTACTAATATTTTAGCTTCATCAGTATTGAAACTAGGCCAAATAGTAATCTTCACATTTCCCAAAACTCCAGGTAAAGGCTTTAAAACATACTGACCGTCATTTCCGTAATCAGGCACAATAATTTGATTTATAACCTCTTCTTTTTTACAAGAAAAAAGAATAAAAACTAAAAATAATCCTAATATTATTTTTTTCATTATATCTGTATTTATATTAAAGAACTATATTGGTTTATAATTTAGATTAATATTAAAAAAATAACTAGTCAAGGGCCTTAGGTAATAAAAAACCCCGCAAAAATTCTTGCGGGGTTAAGATATTACAACACTTTACAACGACTGTTTTGGCTTAGCCTGGAATATACTATATGGTTCTTTTTCTGATAACTCCCCTCTCAAAAACTCGAAAACAACTCCATCTTCATAGGCCTTCAGAAATGCATCGGCAAAACTTTCTAACCTATTGTCATTTTCTGAATCAGACAACATCTCACTATCCCAACCTTTATACCAGTAAGAATTAAAAAGAAAATTCCTAAGTAAATGTTTATTCAATTTCAAATGATTAGCTGTATCGGCTATACAGTCTAAAAGTAAAGGAAATACTCCAGTACCAGACCACCTTCCTAGAACGAACATAAAGGGCACATCTTTGATAAACCCAACCATTACAGGGTCTATATTTCTAAGCCAATCAGGATCAGACCACTCTTTACTAGCCTGGTCATGATACGGCGTCATAATCGCAATATAATCAAAAATTTCTTTTGCTCTTTTAAATTGTTTAATAAGATTTTGCGGCATAATATCTTTGCCTTGAAAACTTCTTACTGAACGAGATCTACGATTATACAGCTGATAAAACCAGGCATATTCATCGGAGCCAACACAATCACAAAAAAACTTTGTACTATTATCAGGTTGAGGATCTTTTTCTTTCGTAACAAACAAGTCTTGTTCTTTCTTGGATTGTAGATACCACACCGGAAAAGCTACGGTTAATTCTGGTAAATGCTGTAATGGCATTAACGAAGCCACACTCAGGGAACCATGTTCATTCATCATGCTTAAAGCTTCTCTAACCTGACAAAATAAATCATACTCTAAGGCTAAAGATTCCACTTGCCCATCTAATCCCAACTCTTTACATTCTTGCTTGATTTCTTCCATCTTTTCCCGCTCTTCTTCAAGATCGAAACCTTGAATTTTAAATTGAACCTCGCTAGAAGCTAGAGTAGTAAAATATTTTTCAATGAAATTATTAGCAATACCAATAATATCTTCCGGGTTATGCTCTGTATTGTGATTTAAAAAACAATCCAACATTCTTACAAAAGCTTGCAAGGGCCTATTGTGCACTGCTTTGTTCAGGTCAATTTCGGCAATTTCTTTTTTCATTTGGTGGTAAGGGTGTAGAGTTTTTGACAAAGTCATCAACTGAGATACTCTTACATCATCTTCACTGATAACAGCGATTCCTTCTGTCCTAAACTTTCCAGGACGTTCTTCATCCTGATCCAAAAAAGCAAATCCAACGATCTGACCAGCTGTAATTACCATGTCCTTTGGAATCGGTGCAAAAACATCACCATTAGTTACTATGCTTTCATAAGCACGTTTGACATTTTTAATGAAAACATACCCATCATAAACTTGGGCTATCTCACCAAAATAATAATCACCGGTCATGGTCTCTGGATCTTCAATCACAATAATCTCTTCTTTAACGTTTTCATCTCTAACATTAACATTTTCTTTTTTCATCAGTTTCAGTTTTAAATTAATAATTCAGTTTATACAGTTTCAGTTTTTAAACCCCATGACAATTACCTCCTTTCAGGTCATAAAGTGTTAATATAAGTTTTTAAATAACTAATTAATTATATATAATATCACAATAATAGTTAGATGTCAATAGAAATGTGCTACATTCTAGTCCCAAGCTTAATTTAATACAAAAGACACCTCAATTAGGGTAAAATAATTATGTCTACTAATTATTAAGCTAAAAAAGATGTCTTA